>Ga0326513_10000803_pt1 | contig 26492 bp, 16 predicted proteins | sample 2_2465_0518_D_FD_203654 | JGI IMG/M metagenome (GOLD analysis project Ga0326513, IMG submission 203654) | Bovine rumen microbial communities from UC Davis, California, United States - 2_2465_0518 | ecosystem: Host-associated > Mammals > Digestive system > Stomach > Rumen | place: USA... | reverse complement strand
TCTTCTACCAGCGCTTATTCTTGCGGGCGCTCTTCCGTCACAGATATGTCTATGCTACCTTCGTTCGAGCATGGTCCAAGTCTTTTATGTCAGTTCTCGCAATGATGTTGAAAGCTATCCTTTATCCGAATGCACGTCTCTTCACAGTCGCAGGTGGTAAGAACCAGTCTGCGGAAATTCTAAAAGGCAAAGTAGACGAGCTATGCAAACTTATCCCAGCATTGGAAAGAGAGATTATCTGGGATACTCGTGGCACACGTGCGCGAACATCGCAGACTAAAGACACTGTTATTTACACATTCAAGAATGGCTCAACTCTAGAAAATGTTGCCGCGAGTGAGAAAACCCGTGGTAGACGTTTCAATAGCGGCCTAATGGAGGAATGTGTAGGTATTGACCAGCAAGTGCTAAACGAAATCATTGTTCCTACGATGAACGTAAACCGAATGGTCAATGGTAAAGCTGATAGCCAAGAACAACTGAACAAATCTCAAATTTACGTGACTACCGCAGGTTATAAAAACTCATTTAGTTATGAAAAGCTAATCCAAATCTTATGTCAGTCAGTAGCTCGTCCCAACGACGCTATTATCTTAGGCGGTTCGTGGCGAGTTCCAGTTGTTGAAGGTCTACTCGATAAAAACTTTGTGCGGGACTTGAAGATGGACGGCACATTCAACGAGGACTCCTTCGACCGAGAATATAACAGTATTTGGACTGGCGATATAGAATCTGCGTTCTTCTCTTCAGAACGTTTTGACAAGCAACGCAAAATTCAATTACCTGAATGGAAATATAGTAGCAGAACTTCAAAAGAAGGATATTACATACTTGGTGTTGACGTTGGCCGCTTTGGCTGTACAACAGAAGTAGTTGTTATCAAAGTCACCCCAGCGCAAGGTGATATTCCTAAAAAGAGAATTGTCAATATCTATTCTTGGGAAGAAGAACACTTCGGTGTCCAAGCTCTAAAGCTAAAGCGACTATTCCAACTCTATAAATGCCGTGCGGCCGTCGTGGACGGAAACGGTCTGGGCGCTGGCCTTGTTGATATGTTGACGATGGATACTGTAGACCCTGATACAGGAGAAGTCTTATACAACTGGGGCGTTATAAATGATGATGAAAAAGTTTACAGAAATATGGAAACTGAAAACACCATCCAAGATGCTATGTATATAATGAAAGCTAACCAGATTCTAAACTCAGAAATGTACGCCTACTGTCAATCAGAAATCAACTCCGGTCGAGTCAACTTCCTAATTGACGAATCTACTGCCCGCAACAAACTAATGTCTCAAGCACAAGGACAGAAAATGTCACCAGTCGAACGAAGCAATTATCTCTATCCATTCACTCAGACCTCCATTCTAAAAGACCAAATGCTAAACCTAATCCAAGAGAATGAAGGAGCACACATTATCCTCAAACAAGCTTCACGAGGAATCAAGAAAGACAAGTTCTCCGCTCTAATTTATGGCCTTTACTACTGTAAGCTGCAAGAAGATAAGATGCGGCAAGGTAAACGCCGCAGATTTACAGCAGGAGATTTTATGTTCTTCAACTAAAATCAGGACCAAAAACAATAACTCTCTCCTCAGTTTTTTTATATGTAATTGATAATATATACTGAGGAGGGAGCTGGTTATTATGATGTCTTCTCTCTTGGAGATAAAAATACATAATATTCTAACTGATTATGATGTTCCCTTTGCAGAAGAATACGAATTTGATGATTTGATTGCTTCTAGTGGACGTCATCTTCGTTTTGATTTTGCGGTTTTCAATGATGATGGAACCCTTGATTTTCTAATTGAAGCTCAAGGAAAACAACATTATGTAGCCGTAGGTAAATTTGGCGGTGGAAGAGGCGTTAGCCGCCAAAAATATAACGATATACAAAAGAAAAAATACTGCCAACAGCACAATATCAAGTTAGTTTGTATTCCTTACTACGATGAAAACAAATTATCTTACGATTATATTATGCGGGCAGCCGGTTATTAGAAAAGGAGGGTCAGGTTTGGACAATACAAGATTTCAAATGGTCTCTTCTAGTGAACGACCCTCTCTTGAGTTCAACAAAATGCGTGTTGATAACAATACTTTTAGAGACGATGTTGTTCTAAAGGTAAATGATACTAAACAGCAGGGCCGAGCAAGAAAAGCCAAGAGAGCAGATATTGAACGTGCAATTGAACGCCAAGATATTGCGGCCTTGCGTGCGTTATCTAATGAGTTTTTCCTGCGCAGCGGTATCTATTCTCGTCTATGCCGTTATGTTGCTTATCTTTACCGATATGACTGGTTCGTAATTCCTATCATCAATTCTGATAAGGTAAATGAAGATAAGGTTATTGATAACTGGTTCAAGGCGTGTACTATATTAGATAACTCCAGATTGAAGCGTAACTTTGGAGAGATTGCCTTAAAGGTAGTACGAAATGGTTGCTATTACGCATATCGTATTCAGCAAAAAGAAGCTGAATATCTACAAGAACTACCTCTTGCATATTGCCGCAGCCGTTATCGTCTAAATGGCAAGAACATTGTTGAGTTCAACGTCAAATATTTTGATGATTGCTTCAAGGATGCGGAATACCGTGTTCGTGTATTGAAGATGTTCCCAAAAGAGGTTCAACAAGGATATATCAAATACAAAAAGGGCGCTCTTGATAAAGACTTCAATGGCGACCAAACCGGGTGGATTTCTTTAGACCCAGAGAAGACTATCAAGTTCAATCTAAACAATAGTGATGTTCCTCTATTCGTATCTATCATTCCAAAGATTATGGACCTCGAAGACGCGCAGGAATTGGATAAGAAGCGAATGGAGCAACAGCTAATTCGCCTAATTATCCAACAGATGCCAATCAATAAAGATGGTGTAATCATCTTCGATGTTGAAGAAGCCAGAGAACTTCACCGCAATGCAGTCCAAATGGTTGGCGAAGCGGTTGGCGTAGATGTTCTTACTACTTTCGCAGATGTAAAGGTTGAAGACCTGTCTGATAAATCTAATATGTCCGCTGCGGACCAACTTGACAAAGTTGAAAGAACAGTGTATAATGAAGCTGGTGTAAGTCAAATGCAGTTCAATACAAGCGGTAATTTAGCGCTTGAAAAGTCAATTGCAAACGATGAAGCAACAATGACTGACTTACTTCTCCAGTTTGAGGAATATGCGGAAAGCATTCTTTATAGCTTCAACCGCACACCTAAGAAGTGCTACTATAAAGTTCAAATGCTTCCAACTACTATTTATAATTATAAAGAACTATCTAAGATGTATAAAGAGCAGACACAGATTGGTTTCTCTAAACTTCTACCTCAAGTCGCTCTTGGACAGTCTCAAAGTATAGTCCTTGCGACTGCTGTGTTTGAAAATGAAATGATGCACCTAGGCGATTTGTTCATTCCACCCCAAATGTCTTCTACTATGAGTGGTAAGGCTGCAAGCGGGGATACCGAAGCGTCTGGCGGAAGCAAGGGCGGACGCCCTGAACTTCCTGATGACCAAAAGTCTGAAAAGACGATTATAAATAGAGAAAGTGCAAGCTAAACGGATTTTAGAAAGGAGGCGTTACAAATGGCATTGAAGCACAAATCTGAAGTAGATATGATTCAAGGACCAGAGTTCATAAATCTTCAACCTCTTGATGTAAATCCGCTTATGTCTGAATGTGAAATCAAGGTACTTTATCTAGGTCATAATCGTAACGGTTCTTATGTGAATAGAGAAACAGCTGAATCAATGGCTAAAACGTTGAGAGGAACGCCAATCGTTGCGGCTTGGAATGAGGACAAACAAGACTTTGGCACTCACGGACACGTAATGACAATTGAAGATGGAGAAATCAGTTTTTCTTGTAAAACTGTTCCTTATGGTTTCGTTTCTCCTGATGCAAAAGTGTGGTTCTCTAACTTTACCGACACTGATGAATTTGATAATAAGGTAGAACGAACATATCTTATGACTACCGGTTATTTGTGGACTGGTCAGTTCCCCGAACTAACAAAGGTTATTGAAGAGGGACAACCTCATTCAATGGAACTTGATTCAGAAAGTTTGGATGGACATTGGGCCACAGACAATAATCTTGGTATTGATTTTTTCATTATAAATGATGCAACGTTTAGTAAACTTTGTATCTTAGGGGATGATGTTGAACCTTGTTTTGAGGGCAGTTCAGTTACATCTCCGCAGGTAAGTAAAAATTTTGCAAAGACTTCTGAGTTCCAAAAAACTTTATTTACTATGATGAACGATTTGCAAATGGCGTTACAAAGCGAAGGAGGGTTGAACGTGCCTACTGACGAAAACAAGGATTTCACTGAGACTGTAGATGAAGTAGTTGAAGAAGAGACTGCTGAAGAAACAGTTGATGATGAAGTGTTCGAAGCTGAGTCTGAACAAGAGGAAGCTGCGGACGAATTTACTGATGAACCTGATGCGGCTGACGAAGCCGTTGAGGATTCAGCTAACGAAGACTCCACAGAGGATTTTGCCGCTGATACTGACGACAAGGACGATGTTGATGCAGCAAATGGCCTAGGAGGTGATCCAGTCCACACGGAGGAAGAGTTTACAGCGCTAAATGAAGAAATTCAGTCTCTTCGCGCAGAGATTGAGGAACTACGTGCTTTCAAGCTTAGTGCTGAAAACGAGAAAAAGGATGCTCTAATCAATTCTTATCATATGCTATCTGATGAGGATAAGGCAGACGTTATCGCCCATAAGGAAGAGTATTCCCTGGACGAAATCAAATCTAAGTTAGCTGTAATTTATGTTGAGAAGAATGTCAACTTTGACACTGTTGATGGTCAAGAAGAGGTTGAAGAGGATAATTCTTCTGTTATGACATATTCACTTGATGATACAAATGAGACTGCGGAAGTTGCTCCTCAATATGTGGAATTACTTCGCGCAATATCAAAAAGAAACTAAGGAGGTAACATACAATGGCAATTACTATTACACGTGATGGCTTTGGTCAAGTAGAGCTAAATCACGTTTCCGCTCAGCGTGCAGGCCGTGTGTATGCGCAGCTTCCCGCAGGTGATGAATTTGAGCAGCTTGAGAATGGTCAGTTCGTAAAGTATGACTATGCTGCTGGCGAATGCAATCTTAGCGGTAAGGGCGCCTGGATGCTCGTTTACAATGAGGAACAGCTTTATGATGAACGTGAGCAGAACCACAAGCATTGGGTTATGAAGCCTGCTTACGATGGAACTATGTATCCTCGTGTTTACACCCTCGTGGTTGGTGACATTTTCACTACAAATATGGTAGTTGAGGGCGAATACAAGCAGGGTGACACTCTTGTTCCTGGCGAAGATGGTATTCTTACCGCTGGTAACGACGGTGACCTTGTTCTTCAGGTAGCCAAGGAGTTCACACTTCCTGATGGTCAGCCTGCTCTCAAGCTACAGGTAATTAAGGCTATTTCCTAATTGAAAGGAGGAATACAGAATGAACTACAATGATTTACGTGCTCTTGCTCGCATTGCAGTAACAGCAGACCCCTCTGCTCCTACTGCGTATTCCTTCGGCGAGGAAAAGTTTACCCTAGATCAGGTCAACAGTGCTCTACAGGCTGAGTTCCAGAAGCTCGCTCCTGATTATCGTTCCTACAAGGAAAATCAGAACACTATTTTCCGTCTAATTGAGGAAACCATTGATGAGGTTCTTCCTGCTCGTGTTGAGCAGCAGTACGCTCAGTTTGCTGAGATTCGCAACGTTCCTAACGGTGACAAGGCTATCTTCAAGATTCGTATTACTGAGTTTGCCCGCAAGCGTGCTAAGGCTAACTTCGTAACCCGCGTCGGTCTTGCTGGTCGTTACGAAACCTTCATGCTTGATGGTAAGTCTCTTGAAGTCAACACTTCTGCTATTGGTGGCGGTGCTCGCATCGGCTTCGAAGAGGTTCTAAGCGGTAAGCTTCAATTCTCTGAACTCACCGACCTCGTAATGGAGGGTATGGACGAGTACATTTACCGTGAAATCGCTCAGGCTCTTGAAGCGATGGTAAAGACCCTTCCTGCGGTTCAGCGTGCGGAAGTCGCTGGCTTTGATGAAGACACTATGGATGAACTTCTTGCTCTCGCTGATAATTATGGCCGTGCCACAATTTACTGCACCTTTGAATTTGCTTCCAAGATGATTCCTTCCAGCGAGTGGGCTTCCAACGATATGAAGACCCGCATCTGGGAGAACGGTTGGCTTGGTGACTATAAGGGACACCAGGTTGTAATCCTTCCTCAGTCTGTTGTTGATGAAACCAACCAAGAGAAGGTAATTGACCCTGCTCAGGCTTACATCTTCCCAACTGGTGGCGAGAAGCCTGTCAAGATTGTCTTTGAAGGACCTACTGCGGTTCGCACTTCTGAAGATAATGATGACTGGAGCATGGAGTTCCACACCTATAAGAAGATTGGCGTTGCCACCTTCTTTACCAACTACATCTTCAGCTATCGTAATACTGATCTTGTAAAGCAGACTCGTATTCACAATCTCCCACAGGATTAGGACGATCCAAGTCCTGATGACCCTACGCCGGAACCACCTGAGCCAGAGCCAAATCCTGACTACGTAGCGTCATTCCAGAATGAGTCTTATAATCTAAAGACTTCAACTGCGTCCGTAAAGGCAAATATTAGTCGCGTTGACGGTCAAGCCCTAACAGCAGAAGAACGAGCTGGTTGGTCTATTGAAGACCCCAAGGGTTTCTTGACTACTAAGGCTAACGTTACCGTCAACGCTTCGGGCGTAGCTTCTGGCACGATGATTCGAGTTGACGCAGGCTCGCTCGATTCTCTGGAAACTACCTTGAAACTAAAGCGTGATGGTGCAACTTATGCTACGGCACCAATCAATGTTGTACCTTATATCATTATGACTACGGATAGCGTAGATAGGCTAACAACTGATGGTGCGGAGACAATCACTGGCCTAAGCATCAATGGCACACCTGTTGAACTTGATGACTATATTATCACCAGCACCGATGCTGACATAGCCAATGGTACTATTACCCCACGTCAGGCGGGTCCCGCAACCTTTACCGTTGCCAAGAAAACTGACCCAACTAAGACTGGAAACGGAAGTATCACCTTCTACGAGCCCGTAGCACAAGTAGGAGATTCATATTACAAGACTTTGACGAAGGCTTTTGCGGGAGCACCTAGCGGAAGCACAATCACATTACTAAATGACACGACTGAAACTGTAGACTTTGGCGGAACACAACCTCGTGTTCAAGACTTTACCCTAACCTTCGACCTCAATGGACACACATTGACAGCGAAGAATGGCTCTGTATTCGCACTCCGTGTTGATTATGGTGAAATCACAGTCAAGGATAGCGTCGGTGGCGGTGCCATCAACGGCAACGGAACCTACTACGCTTTCTTAGTCAGTCACTTAGCCGGTGATTATCCTTCTAAGTTGATTATTGAATCTGGTAATTTCCAAGGCAAGACCTCGGTTGCCCAAGTTGGCGCCTCTGGCGGAACGGCGAGTAATAAGAAATATTACGGTGGCGACTTAGTCATCAAGGGCGGTACTTTCGTCGCGGTCCCTGATGAAGGAGAAACCTATGATGCAGACGGTAATTTCAAGTACGCGTTGAATATGCTTGATATGAACGCAAGCCAGTATCCTGGTGGCATCTATAGTCCTTCAACCATTACCGTGACAGGCGGTAAATTCTACAAGTTCAACCCTGCTAACAACGCAGCAGAAGGAGCTAATACCAATTTTGTCGCTGACGGGTGGAAGTCAGTCAAGACTGATGATTGGTACGAAGTAGAACCCGCTGAGTAAAGTCCATCAGACTTGCCAGCAATTTTATTCATTGAGGGGAGGAGTTGTCTCCTCCCCTTTTTATTTTAGGATTTTAGAGACAAAAGGAGAAAATAATGGTAGACGATAACACTCAGGTTGTAGTTCGTAATCTGGTTAATCATAAGGTTGTATATTTACTTCCTGAAACGCATCGCAAGGTTGTCTTTGCGCCCTTCCAAGAGAGAAGAGTTCCTGCGGGAGAACTGCGTATGATTAACTATACCACTGGAGGGTCAAATCTTATTCACAACTTCCTCTGCATCAAGAATGATGAACTTAGAGAAGAATTTAACATTGACCCCGAGATGATAGAATATGATTGGACACTTGATGATATCAAGAAGGCTCTCACTACAGAGGATTTAGATGTTCTATTGGATGCCTTGGAATATGGTCCTGAAGGTATTCGTCAGATGCTCATTGACTATGCAATTGAATGGCGCATTCCTGATACCAACCGCCGCAAGGCTATTACAGATATTACTGGTGTTCAAGTCAATAGAATTATTGAATTGATGGAACAAGCTGAAGTCTATCGCGGTGAAGAAGTTGCTGCTGAACCTGTTGGTGGTAGACGCCGTTCCCAGAAGAAGGAAGCAGCTCGTTCTGGACGTAGAGTTCAACACTAAAGTGAAAGGAGGTAGGAATGTCAGAACAGACTTCTGTAACTTCTTTCCAAGATATGTATGATTTTTTCTATGCGGGCATCACTGATGATATGTTTATGGAAATGACAAAAGAGGATACTGATGCTTTAACAGAAGAAATTCTAATGGCAGCGATTCCGCATTTTGAATTTCCTAGAAAGAATATCTTTGATGTTGACTTGGAAAATAAAACTTTTACTTGCAAACTAACGCAAGAAGAAATGATGATTATTCGTCAATATATGATTAGCGAGTGGATTGGTTATCAGTTAGCTAATGTAGATTTGATTCGTCAGAAATATAGCGGTAGCGATTTCAAATTTACTTCACAAGCAAGTCACCTAAAGCAGCTAAATGCTTTGAAGAAAGAATATGAGACGAAGGGTTTCTTCTTACAGCGCTTATATAATAGACATAAGATTGTAGACCGTGGCGGCTACGGCTCAACTTTCTCACGTATTATGGATTTATCTGAGGATTAAGTATGAAAACTATTTATGATACTGAAGTGAAAAAGGAAGATATAATTCATAATTTAGATAGAATCCAGTCCCAAATCTTCAAACTTCTACCTATGAGAGAAGAAAATTTAGAATGGGATAAGCCGCTAGAGACACTCATACTTGAACTTTGTGGTTTGAATGCTCTATTGGATACTACTAATGAAAAACTTCTTACTCTTTGCAGTAAGTTGCAAGGACTTTTGGTTCAAAAAGATGAAGATAATTTTATGCTTTATCGAAGAACCATTTTTGAATGTTGCGGGCTTATTGATAAAATAAAAATAAGTCTTTAGAAAGGAGCGGCCAATGTCTATATCAACACTAGCCGCACGGCTACAATATGCGGGTGGGGATAGACTTGGCCGCATCAATAAACAAAAAGTTAATGCTCTAAGAGAAGCATTACAAAATGATTATAATAGTAGAATGATAAAGACACCTTTGCATTCTGCGTGGCCAGCTTTGATAAATACGAATAACCTAAAGCCAGATTATGACAAAAAGATTGTTTCTGTTGAATTTGATGCTGGGCTTGAAGCAGGAGACGTTTTTGAATGTTTAGATGATGCTACTCATTGGATGGTCTATCTCCCCATTTTGACAGAGACGGCTTATCTGCGGGCTGAGATTATACGTTGTAGATATACTTTAGCCATTGAAGATGAAGTCTATTGGATTTACTTCCAAGGACCGACAGAAACAGACTTGCGCTGGTTTATCAAGCAAGGTATCAATGTAAATGAGCTAAACTTGTCTGGAACAATTTATATCAAAAATAACGAACAGACAAGAAATTTCTTTAAGCGTTTTACTCATATCAAGGTTGACGGCCATATCTGGGAAGTCCAAGTAACAGATTCCATTTCTGTTCCGGGTATTCTTGAGCTTGAGGTTCAGGAATACTATGATAATCCTATTTTAGAGTTGCCAGAAATCAAACATGGAACTGATACTGAAAGTATTATAATTGGTGAGAATATAGTTCCGCAGGATACGACTGTGGGATATTATATTCCTAAACAATATCTCAAGAAGAAATGGAAATGGGAAGTTGTTGGTAATCCAAGAGTGAAGATACTTGAAGTAATGAACAATGGAAATATGTGCAAAGTTCAAATCTATGCGGGCGCCATTGGTAATTATACTATTAAATATGGAGATTATTCTTTAGATGTTGAAATTGATTGGCAACGCGGATATATTAAAGGTCCAGATGTTGTTGCGCCATATGGCACATACAAGTATCGCGGAAAAGGTATCTATAGCGTAAACAATAACTTAGTAAAAATCATTTCTCAAGATGGAACTGGATGTGAAATTGAAGTGGTCACAGGCCGCAAGGGTGAGTTTACTCTTACTTGTGTCACTCCAGATGAAGAAACTATTGAATTACCAGTTACTATTGGGTCGTTCACAGGAGGTGGAAATGAGAAAGTCCTCGGCGTTGTTGGCTAATAATTTTAAGTCAACCTTTTTATCCTGTGAAATTGACCAGGAAACTATTTGGAAAAAATTATTTGTAGAATCTCGTCCTTATAGCGACAAATTAAAGAGACTTCTTATAATTAACACTCCTGATTGTTTAGATGAATCTCAGGTTCAATATCAAGAAATTATTGATGGACTAACACTACAAGAAATGAAAGACTTACAGTATATAAAAAATGTTCCTAAATTATCCTTTGGCGAACACGAAGAAGTCAAGTCTTACATCTTAGTCCAATTTGACAATTTTGTTCCTACTGAAAATCCATATTATAGAGATTGCACTATTTCTATTACAGTAATGTGTCACTTAGACTATTGGGAATTGGACGATTATAAATTACGTCCTTATCAAATTGCGGGATACATAGATGGCCTATTAAATGAAAGTAGATTATCTGGTATCGGTACATTACAATTTATAGGAGCTAGTCAAATTATTATGAATGAGTATCTTGGCGGTGTTACTCTTCGCTATATTGCTACTCACGGATATGATGATATTGAAAAACTAGATGACTCTTTACCTTCTGGCCCAACTGATTTGGGCTTTGGGGCCTAGGTGATTTAAATGGGAATAAAAGGAGATAAGAAAAAAATGGGGCTTGTCCTTTCAGGACAGCCCCTTCCTGTAGAAGAAGCTAATATCATAATTACTCAACCTAAAATAAAAGATATAGTATTATTTGGTGAGGATGACTTTCTAGTTGCGGTAAATTTAATTGTAGCTATTAAAGATTATGCAGACCAAATCAGGTCGGGTAATTTTGAATTAGAAGTATACAACGATTTTCAACTATTATTGACAATGATACGTGGTGATGCCACAGTTAAAGAGTTGATAAATAGATTATTTTTATTAATTTTTCCAGATTATGAAGTCCAAATAGAAGAATCCTCCATTAATTTTTATATGGAGATTGACGAACATCGAATGATGGTTGGCCGCATCCATCCTTTTAATTTTGAAAATTTCCAGATTGTGCTTTCAGATGCTTTTATCCCTTATAATGATCAGGAAATTGAATATAATCCTGCTAATGATTTTGCTCAACAAATTGCTGATAAAATCAAAAAAGGGCGCGAAAAGATTGCGGCTCAGCGTCAGGCAAAAGAGGGTGAACAATCTGTCTATGCCCGTTATGCTTCTATTCTCTCTATTGGGTTGGCAATGGATATAAATGTATTTTTCAATTATACTCCTTTTCAATTGTATGATGCTTATAAAAGATATTTCTATAAAGTATCTTATGATTATTATATGAGGATAAAATCTATGCCGATGATGGATACTTCAAGTATGCAAGACCCAGAAGAGTGGACAAAAAATCTTTATCAATAACTAAAATTGGTGCCTTGACCGATTTTGTTATAAGAGATACTTGCTTGCAAGTTGCGCGACTGCCGCGAGTATCACAAAAGAAAAACTGTATACATTTTTTCTAAAACCGACGAAAGAAGGAGGATACATTATGCGTTTAGGCGTACGCGAAATTTGCGATGTTACCTTTCGCCCACTAACCTCTGTGGATATCGGTAATCAGCACTTCGATGCAGGTCAGCCCGTTCTTTACCTTGACACTGCAAAGACCTCTACTCTTGAGGGTGCTTCTACTACTGTTTATGCCACTGGCGGTAAGGGCAATCCCCGTCTAATTGGTTGGGACGGAGAAAAGACTCTAACCTTTACTGTTGAAGATGCTCTTATTTCACCTGAAAGCTTTGCTATGCTTTCTGGTGCTGGTATCGTAAAGGGAACTGGTGCAGCTAATGAGACTACTGGACAGAAGGTCTACACTCATACCGTATTTGACCTCGTAGTGGAGCAGCTTGGTACTGGCACTACTGCTAAGTTCTTTGCAAAGCTTCCTCAAGATGTTCGTGACGGAGCTGTTCTTGTTGTAACTAAGGAAGCCCCTGTTTACGCGACCACTCTTGATTCTGCGGGCGCAACCAAGAATTTCCTTTCTGCTGTTGCTGCTGATGAAATCTTCACTGATAAGAACCTCTCTACTGCTGTAACAGTAGGCGATCGTGGCGTCCTTGATGTTGATGCCGATGCTGACCTTTACTTCGCGATTAAGGCTCCTACCAATGACTACGATGGTACAGATGCTAATGTGTTTGCGGTAACTGCTGGTCAGACCGTTCGTATTGACTGCTATACTGTCCACGGTGCTGGTGCGCAGGAGCTCCAGATTGATGCTGAGAACTTTGCTGGTTACTACTACATTGAAGCTGATACACTCTTCCGTGAAGAAGCTACTGGCCGTGACCTTCCTGCTCAGTTTGTCATTCCTCGTGGTAAGATTCAGTCTAACTTCACCTTCACAATGGCTAACTCTGGTGATCCTTCTACCTTCACCTTTACTATTGACGCTTTCCCAGCTTACACCAAGTTTAACAAGCGTAAGAAGGTAATGGCTACTCTTCAGATTATCGACCCAACTGAAGCTGCTCACAACTACGCTGATAAGAGTGTAATTGGACACCAGGGTCGTGACGGAGACCACGACACCTACTTCGAGAATCTTTATGGTAAGTCTGTCTTCGACCAGTTGGGGGAATAGAGCCCTCACCATCTGACCAAGATGAAAGCTCTGAGGGAGGAACAAATGATGGAGGAGATACTCCAACCCCTACCCCAACTCCGGACCCAGGGGATTAGTATTTCTTGAGCCAAAAATAAGGGAGTACCTTCGGGTGCTCCCTTTTTTTATTAGAGATCGGAGGTATTATGGCTTTACAAGAGGCCAAGGTGGGGCATAATGGATTATATCTATACTCTCGTTCTTTTTTTGCCAGAGAAGGTGTCTATAGTTTATTTGAAAAAAATAAAGATGCTATCATGCAACGTTATTTAGATAGATTTGCTCCACAACTTTTTGCGGCAAGAGCGTCCGCGTCTTTTCAGGGTGCGGATATTTCAATTATTGATAACTTTTTTGAAGGAAATGAAACAAATGCTGGGTTCATTGCAAAATTGCAGCAAGAGATCAATAAGTATTATACAGATTCTTATAGAAACGCAGAAGCTACTTTCTCATCTAAAACTTCATTGAATCGTTTACTGGGAAGTAAGAAAGTTGCGAAAGGCGGTGCTAAAGCTTTTTCAGCTGAACAATGGAAAGAATTTACACAAATGATGCAGGCGCAAGATGAAATTTTAAGTAATATGTCTGAGTTAGTTTCTTTAGCACAAACTTATGTTTTGGAAAGATGTACTGATGCAGGATATAAACCACCAAGACAGCTAAAAAATGGAATGTATTCTTTAGGTAATTATAAAAATGAAGGCGTAAGAGAAGCTATAACCATTTTTAATAAGATTAAAGAAACGGAAAGTAAATTACAAGGAGCTCAAGTAACAAGAGATTTTGGCAGAAATTTTAGTGTTTTTAAGACAACAGCAGATAAATTTCACTCTGTGTATGGCGAATTTTTAGTTACGATTTGTGCTTATAATGTTCAAAAAGCAGAGCAAGATGCTCTAAAAGTTCCTTTTGACGCATCTTGGACAGCAACTGGTCAGTATACTTTAGGCCAAGGAGACTTACAAGTAGATGTGAAAAAAATACTGGACCCAGAGCTGAGAGAATTGCTTTCTCAACCAATAGAAGTTCCTCAATTACAAGCGACTGCGACTGCCGACTCGATGATTACTTCTACTACGGAGGGAATAACAGGTACCTATGGCGGCTCAATTAAAGAGTATTCAGATAAGACGATAAAAGCTTTAGGTGGTTTCACAACTGTAGCTTCGAGTATGCACACTATTTATACAGCTGCTACATTAGCAACTCAATATGGATTGCCTAATTACGCGGCCGACCCAATGTGGATTAATAACTTAGCAGGTGGTCTTTTTGGTCGAGATAACATAGAAAGTTTGTCTGGAATGTATTGGACAGAATACGTGCAATTAGTAAGTACGTTATTGACATTAGATGCTCTTATGGGACGTATGGCAAATCTAAATATTTCTTCTAATGCTAACAACTTATTCTTTTACGAAAATGGTAAAGTAGTTTATATTGGAGAATTGATTAAAAATATTTTATCTTCTGATATTCACGGATTCACTGGCAATATGTTCAAACAAAATGACTTTGGATACCAACTGAATGTAAGAAATAAGGCAGAAGCGGCTCACTGGCAGAATTTAATTAGCGGAGGGGACGCTGAAGCTGGCGCTGCAGCAATTAGAGCGGTCGTAGAAGAAGTCTCGGTAAAAATTTCTATTGATATGGCTTCTATCCTTAGTAAAATGTAACTTGACAAAATTCTAATATTATGATATAATATTATATAGATATAAGAGAAAAAAGGAGGTAATCTTATGGTATCACTAGATGTTTTAAAGGAATTTCCACTTACTTCTCAAGAGATTTATGATATTATCAATAATGCTATTGATGCAGCAAATGACGAAGGCTTCCTCAGTTCATTTGTATTCTGCCGAGCATTTAATTGTTATTTAGCATTAGCTCTTGTAGATGAGGATGAAATTGAAGATTGGATGTATCCTGCACTTCAAGAGAATCCAGTTTCCGCGTGGGATAGCTTTATGAAGAACGGACTTCTTGATAAGGTTGCCGCGGCATATCAGGACGAATGTCGTGTGCTTGCGGATATTGCGGGAGAATATTTTGAGGAATATCAGGCTTATTCTTTGTCTCTTGGAGGAAGTGTAAATCGTGCGGTAGATGTTCTAAATAATTATCTTGAAAAGACACTGGATGGATACAAGAACTTAGTGCAAAACGCTGGCGTGCAGGATGCATTACGCATTGCCGAAGAGTGGGGAATGAATCGTAAAAATCCTGGAACAGACAATTTATCTTTAGTCTAAAATTGAGTAGAAAGCTCTGTGGGTAAAAATACCCGCAGGGCTTTTTTTTATTATCTATACAGAACTTTTTTCAACTATTTTAGGTAGATTTTTATATCAATTGGAGATATAAGGAGGTGTAATTGAATGGCGAAGTATAGTAATAGTATTGAGTATAATATTAAGACTAGTGCTGATTTAAAAGGCTTTACTCAATTACAAGCTGAAATAGGTAAGCTAGAAACTAAACTGACTGAGTTGTCTCGAAAAGATATTATTGATTCAGACAAAATGGTTGAAGGACAAAATAATCTAAAAAGTTTGTCTAAAGCATTAAGTGATGCATTCAATCCTCAACTTGGCGTTTTGGACTTGAGCACTTTCAATAAGTCTCTATCTGATTCAGGTGTTACTGCCAATAGTTTGCGAAGTACCTTTAACAAGTTGGGTGCAGATGGTAGTCAAGCTTATGCTAATTTGTTAAAGCAAGTCAATAATTTTTCTAGTGGTATTACAAAAACACAAACAGGACTACAAAAATTACAGACTACTTTTGCGAATACTTTCCGTTGGGGTTTAATTTCTTCATTCTTCTCCCAGACAATGGGCGCTCTTAATGATGTCAGAACCTATATGACGGAGTTGGATGATTCTCTTACCCAAATTATGCTTGTTACTGACTACAATCGTGATTCAATGAGAGAATATGCGGCCGCAGCTAATGAAGCCGCGAAAGCTCTAAGTAATACGACTGTTGGTGTTACTAATGCTTCCTTGGTGTTCGCGCAACAGGGGTATGACCTAAATCAATCCCAACAGCTTGCAGAACTATCAATTAAGTTAGCAAATGCGTCTCAGCAGGATTCTGCTACTACTTCTGACCAGATTACTGCATATATGAACGCTTATGGCTTGCAAGACAATATTCAAGAACTATCTCAAGCTTTAGACTCTTGGGCGTTAATTGCTAATGTTTCTGCGGCAGACGTAAAAGAACTAGCAGAAGCTTCCCAGCGTGCTGCATCAACAGCTAACACTGTTGGCGTAAATATGGACCAATTGGGAGCGCAGATTGCTACAATTGAATCTGTTACTCGTGAAGGCGCTTCACAAATTGGTAATGCTTTGAGAACAATGTACTCTCGTTTTACCGATCTGGAACTTGGAGAAACTCTTGAAGATGGCGTTGACTTAGGCGATGTAACAGGAACATTACAAAAAATTGGTGTTCAAGTTCTTGATGAATTTGGACAAATGCGTGATGTTGGTTCTATCTTTGAAGATTTGATGGGTGTTTGGCAAAACTTAGATAGAACTACTCAAGAAGCAGTTTCATCAACGTTAGTTGGTCGTTATCAGGTCAACCGTTTTAACGCATTGATGAATAATGCGGATATGTATGAACAATACAAGGAAGCATCTCAAAATGCGAATGGTACTCTTGATCAAATGCAGGAAGAATTTAATAATTCGCTCGAAGGTAAGATGAACAAACTTCAAGCAACTTTCGAGGGGTTAATTAGTTCTATTTTCTCACCAGACAATTTCTATCCTGCGGTTGATGCGCTTACTGATTTTGTTAATTTACTTCAAGGATTAGTAGATTCTATTGGTGGAGCTGGTCCAGTTATCGGTATGATGACAAGTGCCTTCATAGGGCTTAGTAAACAAAGTATTGCTACTTTTGTTGGAAACTCTGTAGTTAAATCTCAGCAGCGTGCTATTAATGAAAATAATGCTGCGATGGTCAAGCCAACGTTACAATTATTAGGTGAAGATGTTAATAGTGGTATCGGTCAGGCGATGACAGCTTATTCTGATGCGCTTAAAGAAGGGATAATTTCACCAGGGCAAGCTGATGAAATGCGCGGCTATATTGATTCATTGATTGATGCTCGCGCAGAAATGGAACGCACCGCAGAAGCCGCTGATACTGCTGCAGAACAACTCAATATTTTAGCTGGTGCTCTACTTGATATTGATGACGCAGCGACTGACTATAATTTCTACGATTTAGACAGTGAAGATGCAAAAGCTGGTTGGGACCCATATAATTTTGTTACTCAATTAAGAGAATTTGGTCCTGGAAATGAAGAAGTTTTTAAAGCTGTAAAAGAAAATTTCTCTAATCTAAATGTCGATGAAATTACAGATATGGCTGCGGGGCTCAGTCTTGTTCAGGATGAATTACAAAAATTCCAAAAAGGTGCTGCTCCAGTAGATGCTACTAAAAAAGCCATTTCTGAACTGGGTTCAGAAATTCTTGAATTAGCTCAGAGTAATCACGTCGGTGATATTGTTACTGAACAACTGCAAGAAGCTTTTGACGGATTGACTAATTCCGCGGATTTATCCGAAGATGAAATTCAGCAATTTACTGAAATTATAGAACGTTTTTATAAATCTACAGCTAATGTTGCAAGTAATTTACAAAATTTTACTCCTGATGAAATAGCAAAACAGTTAGTTAAAGCTGGTGAAGAAGTCCAAGCGGCTCAATCAAGAAAAGAACTTGGAAAGAATGCCTATGATAATGAAGCGTTAAGAATCCAAGAAATACTGGGGACTATTGATACACAAACAGTTGTAAATGGATTACTTGATGTAGCACAAGCTAGTCTACAAGTTGTTTCTGGATTCCAAGCTATTACAAATTTGGGCAATATTTGGACTAATGAAAATCTTAGTGGCGGCGAAAAACTAGTTCAAACATTCACTGCGGTCGCTAGTGCATCAACAATGTTGCTTTCCGCCTTCTCTATGATAGGTAAAGTGATTCCTAAATTAGCTGCTGGTCAAAAAACGCTGCAAGCTGCGGCTGCGGACTTGGCAGCAACTCAAGTTGCAAATACTGCAGCAACTGCGGCAGAAACTACAGCAGAGGGTACCAATCTTGGTGCTAAACTTGCGAATGCCGTGGCTACTAAACTAAGCGCTGCTGCGCACGCGCTCCTAACAAAGGCTGTTAGTTTAGCAGCAGCAGCTGTTGGTACTCTTTCTAAAGCTTTAGCATTTATGACTGGACCTATTGGTTTAGCAATTACAGCAGGAGCAGCTTTAGTTGGTGTATTACACAATATAGCAGAGGGTGCTAGAGCTAATGCATTAGAAGATGCTAAAGAAAAGTTTAGTGAAGCAAGTACCGCTTTAGATGAATTTAATACTAAAGCTGGTCAGGTTGATAATTTTAAGACTCTTTATGAATCTTGGCAAAATGGAGAAACAACTTCTAATGAACTTAAAGAAGAGTGCTTAAAACTTGCAGATGCTTTGGACGATGCTGGATTAAAAGCTAGAGCTAATGCGGGTGAATTTGATGCTTTTGCAAAGGCAGTAGAGGAATCAACAAGAAAAGCTGGTGACGCTGCTAGAAAAGAACTTATTGCTAGTAGCCAAGCTGTTACAAATGCTGGCAATGACCAAGGTTGGTTTGGTCTTGGTGGAGTAGACGCCGCAATAACTGATGCTCGTGCTCGTAGCATTACTGCGCTTTCTAAAGTCGGTATGGCTGACTTACTTGAAGGCGTTAATAGTATGGACGCAGGCTCAGTAGAAAGAGTTCTCGCAACTCTTAAAGCAGCTCGTTCAGAAGTAGAACAAGACACTCCTGAATGGCAAGCTCTATCTGATGCTATGCAAGAGTTCACAAATGTACAGCAAAACTTCCCTGAAGAAGTCCAAGCTGCAATTGCTATGCGAAATGCACAAGCAGAAATGAACGACTTCCAAGATAAACTAAAAGAAGTTGAAGCTGAAACTGGACAATTGTATCAAGCTTTTGCTCAGAGTCCTGACTTTGGTAGTTGGTTCCAAGGACTATCATATTTAGACCAACTTAGCTTTATGCTTGAACATACTAAGGACGAAGCGCAACAAGCTAACCTTAGTTTGGCTCAGACATTTGCTCAGTTTACTGGCGGGGACCAATTCAAGACAGAACAAATTGGTAGTACACTTACTCAGTGGGGTATGTCACTTGAAGACGGTTTCAAATTAGCAGCTACTATTGATGAAGATGCTACTTATGAAGATATAGTTAGAATCCTTAGTGAAATTGGCGGAAAACTTCGTGATGGCACTACTTTAGATGAAGCACTTCAAGATTTATTTAAAGATTCTATTGAAGAGGGCATCGATGAAGCTGACGTTGAAAAAGCTTTGGATGCAATGAAACCATCTGATGCAGATGTAAAAGAAGATGACTTTAGAAGTCTAAACAATACCTTCTTAGAGAACACTGATAAGTTTGGTGTAGAGGATACTCCATTTGCTGACTACTCACCAGAATTAGCAAAGAATGCTGAAGGACTTGCTGAAGTTACCGAAGGAATCCTTCGATACAATGATGCGGTTCAAAGCATTGACAAAAATCTCGAAGACTGGAAAACTGCTCTAAATGAAACTAATGAATTTTCACTGGAACATATAAGAGCGGTAGAAGAACTTCAAGATACATATAGTGACTTCCTAAATCTCGCAGAGGGCACAACAGTTTCAAAAGAATTTGCTGAAAATGCAGAGAACTTGGAGCTAATGGAACGTGCTGCAAATGGCGCCGAGGACGCATTTGAAGACCTTGCGAAAGCGGCTGCGGAAGATATTTTAATTCACGCTGACGTAGATGACCTTGAAGCAGCTAAAGAAACTGTTTCAGATTTAGTTGATTATATCAACGGCGCTGAATTTGATACTTTGGAAATTGGGGATATGATTAATTTTGATGATGCCCAATTCCAAGGACTCCGTGATATGATTAACCAGCTAGCTATTGATACTGGCTGGACAGCCGAACAAATGGCTGCATATCTTAACAATATTGGTTTGAATATTGACCCATTGATGTTTGAGCCAATTAACGCAGGACTTGATGCGACAGCCGTAAATGCGGGTTTGACAGCTCAGCAAATTGCAGATAATGTAATTGGAAGCGCAGAAGCTGCTGGTACTGCGATGGAAAATAACCTTTCTGGCTCGTTAGAGACAGAATTGGAAAGTGCTACTAGTCAACACGAAGACCAAGTTGTTTATACAAACTTAGTTCCACATCCAGGTCCTACTACTACAATTACTTCTACCTTCCCAGTTGGTTCTTCGAATCCTACAGCTGCGGGCGGCGGTAAGATTGTTACTCAAAGTGCTACAGCTACGGTTCGAGGGGTCACTTATACTGCGACACCAGTAACAGCATCGCAATTAAAACAAAGCACTGGCTTTGGTTTAAAGTCTAAGTATACTAAAGGTAAAGGCGGCAGTGGTGGCGTAAAACTTTCTGATAAAGCTACTGCTAGTAAGGGCTCTCGTGGTGGAGCTGGTAGCTATAAGCCTTCAGTTGCCTCTCGTCCTGCCTCATCCGGTGGAGGCGGCGGCGGAAAAGGCGGAAAAGGCGGCGGAGGTGGCGGCGGAGGCGGCCAAACCTATGAGCCTAAAGAAAAAGACCCAATAAAAGAAGAAGTAGACCTTTACGAAAAAGTCAATACCCAGCTAGAAGATGTCTCCAAGGAATTAGACAGTATTCAGAAGAATGCGGATAGACTAACCGGAGTAAGAGGAAGAGCAAATCTTGAAAAGATGCTCACTCTTATGAGCAAGGAAATAAAACTTCACCAAGAGAAGCTAAAAATTCAAAAAGAAGAGCAAGCGACTCTCGCTCAGCAGCTTAGCTCTCAATTTGGAATTACTTTTGATGGAGAAGGATTCATTGATAATTACGCTGCTGTCTTGAAGAAGTTAGAGGGTAATGTCAATAGTTTACTTGCTCAATATGCTACACTTGGAGATGAAGAATCCGAGAAAGCTCTTGATAAGCAGGTCAAGACGGCACAAGAAGCTCTTACCAAATTTAAAACTCTATATAAACGTTATGATGAACTTCGTGGTTCTGAAATGCAAGAAACTCTCAATTCAATCCAGAGTATTGAAGATGAGATGGAAGACCTTCGCATTGAGGTTTACCGCACACACCAAGAAGCTATAGACAATCTTAGAGATTTGAATGAGACTGCGGCTGAACTTGAAGGTTACTTCAGTGGTATCAAGAAGGAATCTCCATTCCGTGATATTATTGAAGATGCAAAAGAACTTCAAGGAGTTATGCAACTTGATTCTGATGCGGTAGATGCGTATTATGACAAGCTAATTGCAGGCGCTCAGGAGAGTTTAGCGAAAGCAACTTCTGACACAGAACGACTGGCCGCGCAAACATTCCTGAACTATTGGACAGAGCAAAGAAAGAAAGTTCTGGATGATATGTCTTCAGGACAAGGTTTAGGCGGTGGACTTCTCGATTTAGCATATCAAGACTTACAGCAACTTCTCTATTGGCAAAACAATTGGAATGATGCAAGTAATCCTTTTGGTGATAATAAAGCGGGCTTTGATGAAGCATTACAAGATGCTTTTGAACGCGTCACTGAAATGATTCTGGATTATGAAGAAAAAGTTCTTGACCTTGAAGAACATATTGCTGATGGATATGAAGATATAGCCGACCGCTTTGAACGTCATATTGACCAGTATGACCGTCTAATTGACCGTCTTGAGACAGTTGAAGATTTGACAACGCTTCTCTATGGCGATGACTCATACGAAGCTCTTGAACAACTTGCTCAACAGCGTGGTGACATTTATGTCCAACGTGGTAAAGAATGGCAACAAGAATTAACTCGACTGAAAGATATTTGGGATAACCTTTCTGAAGAAGACCGCGTAGGTAAAATCGGAGAGGAAATCCGCGAGCAAATTGAAGATGCCGAAGAGGAAGTGCTTGAATCCACGCAGAATGCGGCTGATGCATTTACAGAAGCCTATACCAATGGAGTTGAAAAAGTTCTTGCGGGAATGAATCGTAATCTTCTTGGAGATTCTGACGTCGATTTGATTTCAAATGCGTGGGAACGAGCTAAGCGTAACGCAGATCAATTCTTAGATGATGTAGAAAGAGCATATGAAATTGACAAGCTCCGTGCTAAATATATGGATATGCTTGATAATACATCAGATTTGAACATTCAGCGTCAAATTCGAGATGCTATGAATGAACAACTTGGGCTCTTGGAAGCAAAAGATAAACTTAGCCAATACGATGTAAATTATGCTAATGCACGTCTTGAAATTCTCCAAAAGCAAATCGCTCTTGAAGATGCTCAGCGTAACAAGAATGCAATGCAATTACGTCGAGATACTCAAGGTAACTATCGTTACGTTTATCGTGCAAACGAAGATGATGTTCGTGGCGCACAGCAAGAGCTATTCGATGAAGAGTTCAACGCCTATGAAATGTCAAAAGAGAATTACACCGCTCAATTTGACAACTGGCTAAATGCTATTCAGAGTGCAACAGAACAAGCTCGTCAAATCGCAGAACGTTATAAAGATGACGAAAAGAAGATGAATGAAGAGCTTGATAAGCTCCGCGCAGATACTCTTGAATATCTTGCCGGTGTCAACCAAGAGTGGGCAAGTTCACAATCTGGTATGATTGAAAGCGTCATTTGGCTTGCAGCTGACAGCTCCGGTATCGTACAAGACACGTATAATGCCGCTTCTGCAGCGATGCAAGAAAACTGGAATGAGGCTATGCAGTCTATTGGTGTTGCTACCAATGATACTATGCTTGAAATTGGTTCTGATATGGACCAGGTTACAGCAGATGTTACTGATGCTTTTAGTAGTTTGAAAGCTGAAGCTCAAGAATGGCTTGACCAGATGCAAGACCCATCACAAGGCGTTGCGGCGATTGCTGGTGACCAATTTGGTTCTGCTGAAGCTGCTATTAGAAATACCAAAGATACAATGCACGAGCTTGTAAATGAAAGCCGTGACTTGATGAATGTTATCGCTGGTGATGATAGCAGACTGTTTGAAGCTGCTGGTCAATTAGAAAAGTATCGAGGTGAGTTGGAAAAGACAAAGAACTCAGCTTCAGTTCTTCGTCAAAGCTTGATTGATGCTCAAAATGCTCGCGAACAAGCTGAACGTGAACGTGATGTTTGGCAAACAGTCGCACAAGAATGGCAAAGTGGAAAGCGCACTCAGAGTAATCCAGATGGAACAAGTGGTGGCGATTGGAATGGACAAATTACCGATGATTTAATTGAAGGTATCGCAGGTGAGATTTGGACCTTTGGTACCTGGGGTAATGACCCAGACCGTTATAATCGCCTTATTGAAAAATTTGGTGAAACCGCCGGTGAAGAGATTTATCGTCGAGTCCAGGGGATGTTCAACAGCGGTTATGGTTATGACCAGAATCAGCAGCCTTATCGCTGGGGAGATGGTGGATATGAAGCCTACCGTGGTTATGGATATGCGTCTTTTGATACTGGTGGATATACAGGTTCTTGGAATGATGAAACTAAGGGCGGCAAGTTAGCACTCTTACATCAGAAGGAACTTGTACTAAACGCGCAAGATACACAGAACATTCTTTCTGCGGTCAATATGGTACGTGATTTTACTACCTCGCTACAGAATCAAGCATTCCGAGTTGATGATTTGTTTAGTGGTAAATTAGGAACCGCTATGAATGATACGATCGAACAAAGAGTTGAAATCACAGCTGAGTTCCCGAATGCTACTGACCAAAATGATATTCAGGAAGCGTTGCTTGGTTTGGCCGACCAGGCTTTCCAGTATGCACGTCGAGAAAGATAGGGCCTAAAACAATAATCCTTATATAGAAATCTTTATCTTATAAAGATTGAGACATAAGGAAAATAACAGGGAGAAGTCTCAGGACTTCTCCCTTTTTTTATTAGAAAAGGAGTGCTGTATGAGTGTACAAGAAAAAATCTCTATTCAGGATAGTATTCTCGCCGCTGTAGATACACTTATTTCACAGCGCAATAGTGAACTAAAATTGGATAAAACAGTAGTAGCCACCATTGAGTCTTCTGTTGGAGTGCGAGACGGCAGAAGTGTTTATCGTGTGAAATACGATGGCGGCTATTTCAATGCTGTTGTTCAGAATAGCTCTGATTCTTATTTACACAATATGGCTGTTTATGTAATGATTCCTGAGAGTGACTTTTCTAAAGAAAAAATTATTATTGGTCGCGCAAGCTCAATTGGCTCTGAGAAAAAATTAAATGTTGTCGCTGCCGCAGTAAATAACTTTTCTATTGTGGGTAAAAATGTTCTAGCGCCTGCAGGAGAACAAAAATCTTATGGAGTTCATTCATATCACAGTATTCAGGAAGAACAGTCTCAACGCGATTCTGTTACTCACAGATATTTACCTCTTTATCAAAATGGTAGCGAGAATAACTTATTAAAGATTTCTGAAGATAGCCTAAATACATATATTCAAGAATCTTCAGCGCTTATGATAAAGGGACAATTTAGAACAGCTCTCTCTGAAGTTCAAAAGAAATTAGGAACAGGACGCTACGGTATTGTTTTTACATTTGTATTTGATAATATGAGCGCAGGATTAGGCGAAACTCAAGGAGAAGTTTTTGATGCTCTTGCACCTATTATTACAGATGGAGAAAAAAGTCTCAAAGATTATGACAATGATTTTAACGCTTTATTAAATACTCAAATTACAGATGTTAATGCTTTAATAGCTCCTGAAACTGGTTATATTGACCAGTTGATAAATCATTTACAGGAACTTTATCGAGTATTTAATATAAATCATCCTGAACAAAATACTGATATTATTTCCAATTTAATGCAAGCATATCTTCTTCTATTGGATGAACTTATGCTTTATGGAAGCGTTGATGAAATCAAAGAGAACTATCTCTTTTGGAAAGAAACTCCAATTGGAGATAGGGGAGAAAAGTATGTATCATATTTCCTTGACTCAGACTCTATGATTGGCGTTCCATATGAATTTAATAATTGGAGTACACAATATACTGTTTTTGAATTAGATTTATCTACTTTCAAGCGTATTGATAGTATCATTTTATATAAAGATGGTTTCAATGAAAGCGCTACTTATGAACAGCAATGGCCTTTGAGCAACCCCGGTGGTCCTGATATATTCTGTCGCAATATAGAATTGTATGCGATGAAGCCGCTGGATAGCCAATCTGGTGATTATCAACTAAAAGTAGAAGCTCCTAATACAGGAACAATTCTTTCTTCACAAGTTGAAAAAGTAACTTTCAATGCAACTGTGACTCGTCAAATCTATGAAGATTTAACAACTAATAACTCTGTTACTTACTATTGGTTTAGAGAAAGCAAAGAAGTCACAGGAGCTGGCTCAGCTGGATACCACGCCTACGGCGGAGTTGGATGGGAGCATTTGAACTCTACTTCAACTTATGTTTTCTCTACAACATTGGCTGAAAATCGTGGATATAAAACAAATTATAAGTGTACTGCGATTTATGATGGTGGAGACGAGCAAGTTCTTCTAACAACTACTTTCGTTGTATACAACGCAAATGCAGAAACAGATATTTTCTTGGAATCCGATTTAGGAACCAACTTCAAATTTGACAGTGGTAGTCCCACAATCACGTGCCTAATTGAAAAAGATGGAGAGAAAAAAGAACAGAGCGGTTCTTTGGAATATCGTTACTGCTGGGCCATCGTAGACGAAAATGGACAAAGAACTTTCTTAAATGCAGAACAGACTATTGATTATTCGACTCTAAGTATTGATAATATCAATAGTTATATTAGTCAAAAGGCATTACTCAATGGCATTAAATTATATAATGGTGAAGAAGAAACGACCTCATTGACAGATGCGACTCGTATCAAATATCCTGTGATGAACGTTGTCTTGGACGCGCAAATTACTTTTGAATGTTATGTTGAACGTTTCTTTGATGATGGTTTCTTCCCTATCGGTTCTGCCACTCTTACTATTTATAATGAGGGGTCTGCAAGTCCAAATGACTATAGAATTATAATTGAGAATGATTCTCAGATATTCCAGTATGATGAATATGGGGATGCTCCTAATGCTAATAAAAAGAAAGACCCTCTTACAGTTCTTCCTATTCGCGCGAAACTAATGGCGCCAAATGGACTTGAAGTAACAGATACGAACTATCAGGTTCAGTGGATTATTCCAATAGAACGAACAATGGTAAATGTTCTTGAGACTATTGAAAGAAATCCTGCGACTGACCGACAAGAATTAGTTCGAGGACAAAATGTTTCTTTCTCTATCGCAGAACATTTTGACCCTGATGCAGAAAACAATCAGCTAATGG
>Ga0326513_10000801_pt1 | contig 26527 bp, 42 predicted proteins | sample 2_2465_0518_D_FD_203654 | JGI IMG/M metagenome (GOLD analysis project Ga0326513, IMG submission 203654) | Bovine rumen microbial communities from UC Davis, California, United States - 2_2465_0518 | ecosystem: Host-associated > Mammals > Digestive system > Stomach > Rumen | place: USA... | reverse complement strand
GAGCTGCAACGTGCGGTGGAGCGGGCAGAGAAGGCAGAGACCGAGCTTGCTGGCATCAAGCAGGAGCAGGAGCGCGCCGCGCTGGTTGCCAAGCTCGCAGCCGAGAAGGGCGTAAGCGCCGAGATGCTGTCCCGCATGGCTGGTGACGTGGCCGAGAACGCCGAATGGCTTGCGGCCCACGATGCCACAAAGCCAAAGTACCCATCTGTGACCGACAAGGGCGAGGTTTCTGGCGCTGTCGATAGCGGCAACGCGTCCGCGGACTTCGCCGAGTTCATGAAGAGCGCTTTTAGCGCCTAAGCACACGAAAAGGAGCAAATCATGCCCGAGATTTCCCGTCCTACCCTTCCCGAGTCCATTTCCGCTGACATTTGGGCCAAGACCCTCGAAGAGTCTGCCGTCATGCGCCTCGCCCGCCGTATCGAGCTGCCTGGTAACGGCCTTGCCATCCCCGTGATTACTGGCGAGCCGCAGGCTGATTGGGTGGAAGAGACTGGCACTAAGCCCGTGTCCAACTCCACCGTCGGCATCAAGACCATGCAGCCCTACAAGCTCGCAGTCATTGAGACTGTTTCCAAGGAGCTTATGGATGATATGCCGCGTCTGTACAACGCGCTGCGCGAGCGTCTGCCCTTCGCCCTTGCCAACAAGTTCGATGCAACCGTGTTCGGCACCACCGCACCTGGCAGCAACTTTGACGTGCTTGGTAACGCCACTGCCGTTGCTTTTGGCACCGATGTTTACGGTGCTCTCGTTACCGTTGACGGCAACATTGCCAACGCTGGCGGCGTGATGGATGGCATCGTCATGTCACCGCAGGGCAAGACCGCGCTGCTTGGCGCAACCGACCAGGCCAAGCGCCCGCTGTTCATCGACACCGTTGCCAACTCCACCATCCCCACCATCCTCGGTGCTCCCGTGACCTATTCGCGCGGCGTCTATGCCGCTGGCAGCCCCGCCCAGCTCGGTTTCGCTGGTGATTGGACCCATGCCATGTACGGCACCGTCGCGGGCATCGAGATTGCTGTGTCCGACCAGGCTACCCTCGGCACCGGTGATGATGCCATCAACCTCTGGCAGCGCAACATGGTTGGTATTCGTGCTGAGGTCCGTATCGGTTTCGTTGCCGACACCGCCTACTTCCAGAAGATTACGGCCTAAGCATGGCAACCGTCATGGTCCATTGCGACACGGGCGTTGAGATGGTCGTGCCTGACGAGCTTGTGGAGCTTTACAAGTCGTGGGGCCACGCCGTCAAGCAGCCCGCAGAGCAGCCAAAGAAGCGCGCGCCCAGAAAGAGGGCGGCGAAGAAGGAGGTGTAGCCAATGGCTGTCACCACCTACGCAGAAGTCGATGATTTGGCTTGCACCGTGCTAGACCCCGACGTGGCCGAAAAGATGATTGAGCGCGCGTCGCTCATGGTCACCAAGGCATGCGGCAGGACCACGCCCGACACGGACGCGGCCCGCATGGTCGTGTGCCAGATGGTCGAGCGCGCCCTGTCCTCGCCGACCGCTGAAGAGTTCGGGCAATCACCACAGGCCATCCAGAGCGTGAGCACATACAGCAACACGTGGACGTGGGGCAACCCTGTGGGTGACCTCTACATCCGCAAGAGCGAGCTGCAAATGCTGGGCGTTGCGGCCTACGCCGCGTTCGCAGCGCCGTTCTACGGGAAGCTGGACACCGACAACGACCCCATCTGGACGGCAGTGCCATGAGACGCAAGTTTGGCGCGGACCTCGAGGTGGAGACCCATGCGCCCGCGTTCCGCGAAGTCATGAAGAGCGGTGGCGTGCGCACAATTCTGGGCTACGAGTCAACCCGCGCAAAGCTGCGCGCGCAAGCGGTAAGCGGCCTGAAGTTTGGCAGCGGCGTTGACACTGACGCAATCAAGGCGCGCGGATGGGTGGGTGCGTCCTGCATCGACGCGCGCACTGGACGGATGAACGCCGGACTCCATGCCAAGCAGGTCGAAGCGCTCTCACAGGCATTGCACGGAGTGTAAGCAAATCGAGCAATCACAAACACATGGCCCCTGCGACCGTCGCGGGGGCCTTTTTTCAAACGTAAGGAGCTGACATGCCAACTGGTACCAACGCAGTGGCTAACGTTTCCACTACCAAGGGCGTCTCGGGCGGCTACTTCTTCAGCGCGCCCAGCACCGCCACCGTTCCCACCGACATTACCACCGCACTGCCATCTGATTTCGTCAATCTCGGCTTCATCAGCGAGGACGGCGTTACCGAGTCCATCGAGACCGATGCCGAGAACATGGTGGACATGAACGGCGATACCGTCTACACCGCATCGTCCAGCCGCACCGAGACCATCACCGCCACGCTCATCGAGGTCAAGGAATCCGCGCTGAAGGAGATTTACGGTCAGTCGATGGTCACCACCACCACCGACCTCATCACCGTGAAGCACGGCGCTCACGATGACCCCGCGCGCATCTACGTACTCGAGCTGGTCCTGCGTGACGGACGCCGCTGGCGTCAGGTCGTGCCCGCTGGTCAGGTGACCGAGGTGGGCGAGCTTGCGCTTGCTAGCGGCGAGCTGGCTGGCCGCGAAATCACCATCACCTGCAACGTCGACGCCAACGGCGTGAGCGTCTACGACTACATTGAGGTGGCCTAGCACATGATTACCTTTGAGTTCGAGGGCAAGCAGTTCGAAGCCGACTCCGACGTGCTTACCGACTACGAGTTCATTGCCGACATCCTGGAAGCCGACGAGGACCCGCGCAAGATGATTCGCTGCTTCCATGCCATCTTCGCTGGCCGTGATCGTGAGTACGCGCGCGCCATCGGCGGCAAGTTCGAGAAGATGGGCGAGCTGCTGAGGGCCGCGTTCGAAGCCGCTGGTGACGAAGTAAAAAACTAGCGTTGCTCGCGCGGCTCGTGCGTGACAGGCCAAGCGAGCTACGCGCCGACCTGCAACAGTACTACGGACTCAACATGGACGGCATGGGCGCGGCCTACAGTTACGCCCATGCCGCCTGTTTGTGCGCGCAGCTTCCCGCAGGGGCGCGCGTGTGGCGCGGAACCGCTGCGGAGTGGGACACGCAGACGTATTTGCTTACGAAAATCGAGCACACGTTGCGCGTTATCGCATGGCAGAGCACCGAGGACGCGCAGAGGCGGCGCAACTACCCCAAGCCCATTGACACGCCCGCGTCACGCGAGGAATTCGAGCGCAAGTACAACGCAACGCAGGCCAACCGCGCGTTCGTGGACGAAATTCTCAACAGACCCCAAGGGGGTGAGTAAATGGCAGGAGAAATCGCATCTGCTTACCTATCCATCTATCCGAAGCTGGAATCCTCGAAGGTCGTGGACGAGATAGGCAAGTCCATGAGCGGCGCGGGAAAGAGCGCGGGTAAGGCGTTCTCATCCAGCGCATCGGGCGCTATGCAGAGCGGCATGGGTGGCGCTGGCAGCGCGGGCGCAAACGCCCTAGCGAACGGATTCAGCGTTGCGAAGGTGGCTCTCGGCAACATCATCGCGGACGTTGCGACCAGTGCCGCTAACGAGTTCAAGGAGCGCTTTGGGGACGGCATCGAGCAATCGGACGCCATGCAGAAGTTCGCTAGCACGATGAGCTTTGCGGGCTTTGACACGGCGCAGATTGACGCGGTGCGCATCGCAATGAAGGACTACGCCGACCAAACCGTGTACGACCTCGGCGAGGTCATGGACACGACCGCGAAGCTGGCCGCAAACGGCGTGAAAGACTATGACACGCTCGTTCAAGCGGCCGGCAACCTCAACGCGGCTGCGGGCGGCAACTCCGAGTCGTTCGGCTACTTTGCCAACGCCATCACGCAGGTGAACGGCGCGGGCAAGCTCATGAGCCAAGACTGGAACCAGATTGTAAACGCCCTCCCTGGTGCGTCTGGTGCCATCCAAAACGAGCTCAAGGAGATGGGCGCGTGGGACGATTCCATGGGGACGTTCAAGGACGCGCTGGCCGCTGGCGAGGTGACCGCGGACGAGTTCAACGCGGCGCTGAGCAATCTCGGCATGACCGACGTGGCACAGGAAGCCGCCACATCGACCAGCACCTTTGAGGGCGCGATGGGCCAGATGGACGCGGCCATAACCAACACCATGCAGGGCATCTACGACTCGCTCAACGAGGACGGGCGAATCACGGACGCCATCAACGGCATGGCAAGCGCGTTCGAGTCCATTTCGCCCGTTCTCTCCGACGTGGCCGACGCCGTGGGTGATTTCGTCCAGTCTGGCATCGAAGCGGCAGCGCCCGTTATCTCCGACCTAGCTAGCACGCTGGGCGATTTGGCATCCTCGGGCCTTGAAGCGGTGACCCCGCTCGTCACGGCGCTCGCGGACGCATTCGGCCAGTTCATCAGCTTCATCCAGCCCGCGCTGCCCGTTATCGCGGGCATTGTGGCAGGTATCGCGGGCATGAGCGTTATCACGTCCATCATCGGCGCGATATCGGGCGCGGTTGGCTTCCTTACCACCGTAATCATCCCCGCCATAAGCATGATTGGCAGCATCCCCGGTCTAATCGCCGTTATCATGTCCGTGCTGGGTGGCCCCATCACCATCATCGGCGCAATCATCGGCGCGATCGTGGCATTCATCGCCACCAACGAGGACATGCGCAACAAGGTCATGGAAGTGTTCGGAGTCGTGCGCAACACGGTTCTCGGCGCTTTGAACACGGTTCTGAACATCGTCAACAGCGTGTGGCCCGCAATCCGCGCAATCATCGGTAGCACGCTGGGCGTTATCAAGTCACTCGTGCAGACAAACTTCAACATCATCAAGACCATCATCACCACCGCCATGAACGTGGTGCGCTCCATCGTGGCGGCGGTGAGCGCGGCAATGCAGGGCAACTGGTCAGGCGCTTTGAACGCCATGAAGAGCGCTGTAAGCGCCGCAATCGGCGGCATCAGGTCCATCTTCGGCACGCTGCGCGGCGCTGTGATGGGCGCACTGAGCGGAATCGGCGGCTGGCTGGTTGGCGCGGGCCAAGACCTCATCCAAGGCCTTGTGAACGGCATCAGCGGCGCGGTGGGCTGGGTGACCAACGCTGTCAGCAACCTCTGCTCCAACGCGCTCAGCACGCTCAAGGGCTTCTTTGGCATCGGCTCCCCGTCACGTTTGATGAGGGAGATGGGCGGTTACCTCATGCAGGGCCTAGCCATCGGCATTGACGATGGGACCGTGCAAGCGACGCGGGCAATGGGCAGCGCGAGCGAGACAATCGCCAACGCGCTCGGACTCAACGCGGACGGCATGGCGCGCTATGGAGTGGCCGCACAGCCGACCAGCGGCGCGACGGTGTACAACGTCTACCTCAATGACTTGGCTGTTAACGATGATGTAGGAATCGTAAACGTTACGCGCGATTACCTTGTTGGGCTTTCGAGACTGGGGGCTATCTAATGGCAATCGCAGACGGAACATACGAGCTGCTGTCCCTGCTTGACGTGAAGATGGCGATGGACGTTATCAGTAACTCCACCGCTAACAAGGCCAACGTGCGCCTATGGGGGCGCAACGGCTCCAACGGTCAGAAGTGGGACATTGCCAACGCAAGCGGCTATGTGACCATCCGTGACGCGGAGACGGGCAAGTCGCTCGACGTTGCCAACGGCACACAGGCGCGCGGCACGAACGTATGGATGTACAACTTCAACAACTCAGCCGCCCAGCACTGGGTGCTTACGGAGTACGGCACGACGGAAATCAACGGCTATGCCTACCCCGTCGTTAGAATCGGCGCGTTTGGCGCTAGCACCTACGTGCTCGACGCTGCGGGCGGCAAGTCCACCATGAACACCAACGTGCAGATTTGGACGAGCAACGGAAGCGACGCACAGCGCTGGGTGCTGGTCCCTGCGGAGTGGGAAATCTCCTACACGTCCGACGGCGGCTCCGTCGCGCCGTTCCCCGTCGCTACGCGCGGCGGCTGCGGCACGGAGGTTGGCACGCTGCTGCCCAACGTCACGGCGCTGCAATCGGGCAGCGTCTACCCCGCGTGGCTCGGACCGCTCAACGCGAGCGGCGAGTACCAGATACGGTACCGCACGCGCACGCGCAACGTGGGCTATGACTACATCGGCGATTGGTCCAACTGGCAGTCCATAGCGGACGGCTCGACCTACTGGGACGGCTGGGGGACCCCTGGACAGCCCAACACGACCGCCCAGCTCGTGAGCGGCATGTGCTGGTGCGACGATGCAATAGCAATCGACAACAGCGCGACGGCCGACCGCACGGACATTGAGATAAGCGTTCGCACGTGGTCTAACCGCTGGCGCTATGCCAGGGCCGCGCACGGCGGCGCGTACACCTATCAGGTCACGACGGTGCGCCCCGTGAGCATCACCGACGTGAGCCTTCTGCTGTCCCCAGACGGCGTGACGGTCGTTTGGGCAACCAGCGCCACGCGCGGAGGTAACGCGATCACTTTCGCTTCCGACGTGTGGGGCACCTACTCGCTGGTTGGGGACGCATCGGGAAGCGTGACCATCCCGCAATACCTGCTCAAGCACATGCCCGCGGAGGGCGAGACCGTCAAGGTGACCATGACCATGCGCACGGTGGACGGGCTGGACCTCTCGCACGCGGCAACAGCCACGGCATCGTACGAGGGCACGCACGGCACGGACCTCACGCTCCGCGCAGACGTGGACGGCTCGCTGGCAACCGTCACGTCATCCAACGCCAACGCGCGCGCGTGGCTGGTCGTGGCAGAGGGACACGGCACGCGGTTCGTCCCGCTCGCGGGCAACGGCTCGTGGGTGGTCCCAGCTCCGCTGGGCGTGCCTTGGCGTGTGCTCGCGTCCGTCGTGACGGGCGGCACGTGGGCGAGCATCATCCAGCAGTTCAGCCCGATATTGGACGCGGGCTGGCACGTGACGAGCCAAGACCTCACGCGCGACCTAGCCATATACACCGGAGAGGGCAGCGCGCCGAAGGCTGACCCCAAGTACTCGCGCAGCGTGACCAGCGTTGACGTGGCAGGGCGCGAGCGGCCCGTGTACGTCCCCGCAGACGCCACGGAAGCCAACTGGACGCTGGACGGCATCACCTACGGGCAGTGGCTCGACGGTGACGTTGCGCTCGCAGACTGGGCGGTACACGCGGGCCACGTCTACTTCCGCAGCCCACAGGGATTCTGGGCGCAAGCGTGCGTCACGGGCGGCACGGTGGAACAGACGCGCACTAACATGCGCGCAATCAGCATTACGATGCAGGGCGAGGTGTGGTAGATGGTCGATTGGACGCGCGGTGACCTCTACCACACCGTATCCGTGCTCATGGTTGACCCCAGCGACCTAGCCACCGTTCGCGGCGAGCTGCAAGGCGTGACGGGCGGCAAGATTGACCTGCAATACTACGGTGACACGCGCATGGGCGCGGAGCTTACCACGCGCGGCGCGCATGGGTGGGACGGCTCCGCAGCCCTGCGCATCATGCACACCGTGAGCGACTACACGGGCATTCTGCTTACCGAGCCGCTTTTCACGGGCTTTGTGACCGCGCAATCGTACGAGGGCGAGGGTGACGAGCTGGCAGTGTCGTGGACGCTCAAGAGCGGGCTATACGCGCTCGAAGCGGCCAAGAGCGAGCTGCCATACAGCGTTGCCAAGGGCAGCAAGGCGCTCGGCATCATCCGTAGCGTCTGCTCCGCTCTGGGCCGTCCGTTCTCAATCGGACCAGACGCGCACGAGTACGTGTACGGCACCAACAAGGTTTATGAAGCGGGCAAGACGTACCTCTCCATCCTGCTCGACGTGTGCAGCAGCGCGAACAACCGACTGAGCGTTGACGCCAACGGCGGCATCACCGTTGACGGCTATGTGGTCCCATCCACGCGCGCAGCCGACTACGAAGCCTACGAGAACGGCAAGCGCGGCACCGTCATTGGCCCCATCAAGGGGGACGCGACGGGCCTTGACGCGCCCGCCCGCGTGATTGTGCGCTCCGAGAGCGGGGACAAGAGCGTCACGGGCATCGCTACGGTGGCCGCTGGCTCCCCGTCCAGCGCAAGCGTGCGAGGGTTCCGCAACGATCGTTTTGAGACCTCTACCGATTTGTCCCCGTTCACCGTTGGCGCGGCGCAGGCGCTGGCGCAGCGGTACCTAAGCGAGGATTTGAGCGACGTGCCGACCATCAAGCACGGTCTGCTGTACCGCCCATTGCGCGAAGGCGCTATCGAGCGCCTGACGCTGCATGACGGCACAGCGGCGCGCTGGATGGTAAGCGGCGGCTCGCTGGACCTCGAGAAGTGGACGTGGGAGCTTGACCTGAAGGGCGGGTGGACGGCATGACGGAGTTTGAGCTTGCACGGGCGCTTTTCCGAAAGGAGCCCAACGAGGTCGAGACCAAAAGCGCGCACGTCACGACGCAGATACACGGCTACGCGACCAGCGCGAGCGTGGACGGCTCCGTTACCGTCGTTCTGGACTCCAACGCGGGCGGCGAGGACGCGGAGATGGAAGTGCCAACGCTGGGCGGCATCACGGAGGGTGCCGAGGTGATGGTGACGCTGGTTGACGGCACGCCCGTGGACTGCTCGCAGGTTGGCAGCATCGACACGACCGCCGCGACCGCGAACAGCGCGCAAGCGGTGGCCAACGCGACCGCACAGCACGTGTGGACGGACGATAGCGGCCTACACGTCACAGAGGTGGAACAGGACGAGTGGAACGACTCGACCAGCGAGGGGTACCACAGCGGCATGAACGTGCTCATCAACTCGCTCGGGCAGCTGTTTCGCAACGGCCTTAACAACCTGCTCGCGCTCGTCAGTGGCACCGACCCCGCTATTGAGATTTACGACGGGCAGGGCAACGACGCGGAGAACGTGGTAGCCAGGTTCACCAAGAATCTAATCGAGCTTGGGGACGAGAACGCAGAGATTAGGCTATGCGGCGACAAAGGAATCGTCAAGTACGACTCTGGCAAGGCCCTTCCGTTCCAGATTCTCGGCGAGGATAACGTGTTTATCGGCACGTCCCTTCGCACTGGCTGCTCTGTGTCAGTCCGCAACAGCTCTGCTTACAACGGCATCTCTCTCTACGCAGACGAAATCAGCCTCGAAGGTAACACGCTGAATGTCTGGCCACACGGCGATGGCGTACACACGTACACCATGCAGCACGTGATAGACGTGTTGGACGGCTCAGAGGACGGAACGTTTACAGCAGGCGCATACTGCAACACCTACAGCCGTGCAAGCGTTTGGCGGCAGGGCCACATGGGTGGTCTCTCAGTCGTCCTACAGACAACCAGCAACACCACAAGGGCGTGGGCAGAGATTGGAACCATCAGCATACACCCAAAGGCCGAGGTTCGTGCCTTTTGCGGCAACGAGACGGGGACATTCTCTGTGGTCAACATCTCTACTGCTGGCAAGGTCACCATCCTGCAAGGCTCTGCGGGCTCCATGTGGTCACAGATAAATTGCGTGTTCCCCGCGTAGGAGGGCTTGAAAATGGTCTTTCCCGAAAACATCAGCATCACCCACGTTATCGGGTATCGGTAGCCCCTACGAACGAAAGGAGGGGCCGTCATGCCCCCATACCACTACTTCATCCAGCCCATCTTGGATCCACAGGCGCAGGTGGCAATCATCGCGCTCATGGCGCTGGCCGCTATGGATGTGCTCTTCGGCACGCTCAACGCATGGTTCGTGCAACATGACTTCAGCACGCACGAGTTCCGTCAGGGACTAATCCGCAAGCTGAGCAACTTCGGCATCGTCTGCGCCGCAGACGTGGTGGACGCGATGTTGCTGGGCGGTCTCGAGCTGGGCATGCAGCCCGTGCTCATGGCGGTGTGCCTGTCCCTCGCGCTCATGGAGCTGGGTTCGCTCATGGAGATATTCGCCGAGATGCACCCAGAGATTAGCGGTGCGACGTGGTACCAGATGCTCGCGCACGGCAAGGAGCAGAAGGAGCAGAAGTGAATCAGTTCAACATAGCGCTCGACCTCGACAAGAGCGTGTCGCGCACCCCGCCCACCGTGCGGCTGCGGCAGGGCGACCAGGACGGCACCGTGATCGCGGCAACCATCTACGACCACGGCGCGGCGCTCAGTGGCACCGTCACGGCGTGCGCAATCGTGATGAAGCTGCCCGACGGCACGCACTACTACCGCAAGGGCGCGACGTGGGCGGGCGGCGTGGCCACGGTGACCGTGGACGAGCGACAGGCGGCGAGCGTGGTTGGCCGCACGATGCTGGCGTACTTCATCGTGACCGTTGGGACCGCGCAGTACTCGACGGGAGCGTTCGCGGTGGTCGTGGAGCCAGATGCCGTGGGTGACGCGGAGCTTCCCGAGGACTACGACACCGCGATTCAGGACGCCATCGACCGCTGCAACACGGCGGCGGCGGCGGCAGAGGAAGCGGCTGCGGCGGTTACGGGCATGGCACCGCTGACCAATGCCGAAATAGACGCTATCACGGCGAACTAGGGGGAACCATGAGCGAAAAGACTGCGGTGCCGACCATCATGGGCATCGTGCAGGACGAGGGCGGCAGTGGAAGCCCAAAGACCATCGTGGAAGCACTGCAACTGTTGCGCGAGGAAATCGCACAGCAGCCGAGCGACCCGCTGAGCAATGCGGAAATCGACAAGATTACGGAGGGCTAGCGAATGCCTAAGTACCTAGACAGCGCGGGGCTTTCGCGCTTCTGGAACAACATCAAGGGGCGCATCGGTAGTGCGTCGCAAGAGCAGGTGGACGCATGGCTGGACAACCATCCAGAGGCCACCACGACGGTGCAGAACAACACCATCGATGATGACAAGCTCGTGCAAAGTGGTGGGGTGCTGTCAGAGGTGCATGACATCCGCACTGGCGCTGACGGCACGACCTATGACAGCGCGGGCGATGCTGTCAGAGGGCAGATTCAAAACCTGATAGACAACCTCTATGACTCGTACTATGTGACGCTGCCGCCAGAGGGATTTGCACGGCTTTACTTCAACGAGAACACTGGTTCATATGGTGGCGATAACACGCGCCTTTGCTATGCAGGGGGAATCTCGCTCAGGGGTGCCAAGGCTGTTGACATTGAGATAACTAGTGGTTACGTCTGGAACATCTACTTCTACAACGACGATGCGAGCTATTCGCTCGTGCAGAAGTATTCGGACGTATGGCTTTCTGAGACGCAGCGCTTCATCACTGTGCCAGACGGCGCAAATAGGGTGCAGATTCAGGCACGCAAGAGCGACGGTACAACTTTCGACACATCAGAGCTGACGGGCGTTTTCAAGGTCGTGCTAATGGGTGCAGCCGAGAAGGACGTCTACGAGTACAGTAAAGACACGGACCTGCATTCAGGCTACTACGGGCATTATCAGTATGTCTCAGGAATGCCAAGCGTAAACGACTACACGCGACTGACACAAGAACGACTGTACAAGATTGGTGACTACAAGCTGATTAGGCTTACGCCGAAAGCTGGTTACAATCTGGTGCTTAATTTCTTTGACGAAAATCTTGTGCGACTGGGCAACAACGGTGCATGGATAACGTCAAGCTACTTCATTGGGCTTACAGATCGTTATAGCAATGCTGCCTATTTCAAGATTTCATACCGCAATACGTCGAACGGAAGGCTTACGCCAACGGACTACAACGCCTTTACATGGCAGTTTCCGTTTGTGAAGGTTCTAGCGCCAATCGTCAATAAGTACGACCTAGACGTTACGGATATCTACACGGTTACCTCTGGAGATATCGCAGCGTACAATGGCACTTACTTCTTTGCTGATACTGACAAGCTGTACGTGGACGGCACCACCGAGATAAGCGCAGCTGTTGGACATGGCAACAACGTCATGTTCGGCAAGACGCTCGACGGCAGCTTTCCCAAGCTGTATGCAGGCTCGTGGTACCAAGGCGAGAAGAGCGTCTATGTAAGCCGAGTGACGGCAAGCTCGGCAACGCTGGTGCAGACCATCACGTACAGCAGCTTACCGACTGGCTACCTCAACATGTGCGTTGACGAGCCTAACGAGCGAGTCTACATCTTCATGGAGACGGGCGCTGACACGCACCAAGGCAACATCCTGTTCGCGGTGGGGGACTTCAGCGGGAACATCATCACGTCAAAGGAACTTGGCGTATCGATTCCCATCATTCAGGGCATGGACTTCGTTGATGGTGTCTGCTACCTGACCTCTGGGAACGGCACCACGCAGTATCCCAATTACCTCTGGGCGTTTGACGCGTCGGGCAACCTTATGTCTAAAAGCATGCTTGGCGTGTGGGGTGAGATTGAGGGCATCAGTGTGGACATCGACGGAACCGTGTACATCAAGGCTCTGACATCGCTTTACAAATACTAATCAGAACATGGAGGTGACGAGATGATTCGAGTCTTCGGAACTACGGACAAGAACCGCACTCGCGCATCCGCAATCACAGCAAAGGAGTGAGTGGCATGGCACTTTCGGTTCCTGAGCGAATTGCCCAAATCGCGGAGCACTTCGCGGCGCATAGCGTTCACGGCTATTCGCAGCCGAATCGCGGCACGGGCGGCACCGAGACAATCACGCTCAGCGACGGCAGCAAGGTCAGCGTTACCAGCTCCGACGTTGACTGCTCTGAGATGGTGCGCCAGTGCGTGAACGGCGCACTTGGCAAGAAGGCAATCGCCTACATGTGGACCGGCAACGAGGACGAGCAGCTAAAGGCACAGGGCTTCACACGCATGGGCTACTCGGCAAGCAAGGTGCGACGCGGCGATATCCTCTGGGTGAGCGGTCACACTGGCGTTGCGCTGGGTGGCGGCAAACAGGCAGATGCCCACGGGGACGAGTACGGCGGCATCACGGGGCCGAATCGCGGTGACCAGACGGGCCATGAGGTGGAGGTGCGTTCGCTCCGCTCGTGGACCTACATCTACCGCTACGGCAAGGACAGCGGGCCGTCCATCGTCCCCGCGAGCTTCCGCGTCACCGCCGGCACGGAGCGAAACGTCCGCTCCGAGCCATCCACCGCGAGCGGTGCCACGATCACGGGCACGCTGAAGCCTGGGGAATCCGTCATTTGCCGCGGACTCATCTACACGGGCGGGCTTGCGTGGGGCGTGTACGACAACTATTCGGGCAAGGTTCGTTACATTGCGCTGCAAGGGAGCGTGACCGTATCATGAGCTACCGTCGCTATGAGCTGCCACGACAGCCGCGCACACCGCTCGACAGCCAAATGACCGTGCTCGGCATCATCGGCCTTGTGTCCGTCGTGCTGCTGGTTGGAATCCTGCTATGGTGCTCGATGTAGCAGCGCCGCAATGCCCAAAGTGCGGGCGGCAGATGGAGCTGGTCCCGTGGAGCGAGTGGACGCTGGGCGAGCGCAGGACCATCGACGCGATATGCCCAAACTGCCTTCACGTCGAGCGTCTGGAAGTAAAGAAGCAAAGCTAGGTATGCCCCTCTCCGCTGCGTGCGGGGAGGGGCTTTTTTTCGTTGCGAGCGCCGCAGAATCCTGCGGTGCGACGCGTCACATGCGCGTCCCTAGCGCGTCCCAAATGGCTGCGATTCGCTGCGGTTCGGTGCGGTTCCTGCGGTATTTGTGCAGGTAGATGCGGTGCAGCGCGGTTGATGCAGTTTGCTGCTAGTTCGTCGCCATATAGACTTAGCAACAAAACAGCAGATAGATGGGTTATCTGCGTCCCAAATCGTCCCATCCAGCATCGAACGGATGGGCGGCGTAGGCTTCCGCTACAACCTCCGCGAACATCTCAGCCTGTGGACGGTCGTAGTGGCGGCCCGTCACGCCCTCGCCCACGTGACCCATCATCGGCTCTATGAGCCACGGCGGAAGCCGCAGCGACCACCGCATGTTCGTCTGCCACGAGTTTCGCAGGTTCGTGAACGGGTGGCGCATCGTCTCGGGCAGGGACGGCAGCACGTGGCCGTCCCACTCCTTCTTCATGCGCCACTGAGTGCTGTAGCCGCCAATTCCGTCACCCGTGAGGTATCCGCGCTCGGACTCGGCCAAGCGTAGCAAGTACGCGCCAGCACGCCCAGGAATCGCCACAACACGGCGGCTCTGGGCGTTTTTCAGTGTGTCCGTGACCGTCCCGTTGTTGGCAACCTGCCTATCGACGTGCACGAGCGCCACCGTCTGCGCGCCGACCTCGCGCCGCTCCACGTCGGACCCCATGACGCCCATAGACTCGCCCACACGCAGTCCGCCGAAGGCGGCAAGGACGAAAGCCGGCTCCATCCACGATCCTCTCACTGCGCGCCACACCTCGCCCAGCTCGGCGAGCGACCACACGCCATCGTCCCTGCGCCTTACCGTGGACTTCGGCGGCATGACGTACCTCTCGCGCATGGGATTGGACGGCAACATGCCATAGCGCACCGCGTAGTCCAGTATCCCGCGCAGGAGCTGGCACGAGTAGACGGCCTGATTGTAGCCAAGCCCAGAAATCCACTGCTGCACGTCCAGCGGGCGAACGGAGTCGCACGGTACGTTTGCCCATCGCGGCCCGACGTGACGCTCCCAGCGAGAGCTGTACTGCGCGAGCGTTTGCGGCGCGCGCTCGCCACCATCCACCGCTTGCCGCAATGTCGGCAGGTACCAGCGCTCCCACGCTTCACCCACGGTGGGACATGGCGCATCGTCGGAGTGTTCGAGCATCAGCTCGGCGCGGGCGCGCTCGGCGTCCTTGCGGGTTGCGTTGCGTATGGTCTTGGAGCGGCGTTTGTATCCGTCGGGACCGCTGGACCAAAAGCGCAGTCTCCATGTTGTGCTGTCAATTTGAGTCAAGCTGCCCCAAGCAGCCCGCTTCCTTTTGCGGGGCATGGCTAGGATTCCTCTGCTTCAAGCAGCTCCCAAAGCTCATCCAGCGTAAGGCCAAAGTAGGTAGCCAACTTCTTGCACACTTGGATGGACGGGTACTGGGTTTCGCCCTTGCATATCACGGATAGGTTTTGCTTCTTGATTCCAGTCGCGCGGCAAATCGCAGCCTGTGTGGTCCCGTGCTCAGCGATAAGCTTGCGCATCATCTTCCCGAACGCATACATGGTGGCCTCCTGCTGCTATGTTTCGGTCTAGAAAACTATACACACAAAATCAAATTGATGCTTGCATGTCCAAAATTTTTGACTAGTATAGTTATTGGCGAGTCCAAAATACTAGACACGCCCAACGCTTCTCCGGTTGCGGCCCGAATGGGCGCGGGAACGGTGCTACGGACTCCGCATTGATGCGGGCACGAGGACAGAGGACCACGCAAGGCGCACCCGTAATTGTACGGCATTAGTCCATGTGCGCGGGTTCGTGGGTAAAAGCAACGAGCCATTCAAAACGACATGAGCGGAGGTGATTGGATGGCAAAGAAAACGCTAGAAAAGGCGCTAGAGCATTACAAAGTTGATTCTGGTAAGACGAGCAGCGACATAGCGGAAGCACTAGGAGTCACCCGCGCAACGCTCTGGTCGAAAGTCCACGGCTACACGCCAATCAACATCAAGCAAGCCAAACAGCTCGCCGACATGATGGGCATGACGCTAGAGGACTTTTACGACCTCATACCAGCTACAGACTAGTTAGCCAACCAACCCCGCGAGTTCCCACCGCTGGCCACGCCACGGGCGATGGGCAACCAACCTCACCACCCATCGAACGCACCGCGACTCGGCGCTTCCCGTGCATGGGATGCCAAGTGCGCAAAAGCCCCTTCCCACATCATGCGCTTCATCTCCTTTCTCGCATATTGCGCGCTGTGCGGTAAATCCGACTGCCGCATGAGCAGGCTGACCAGCCGCGTGGCTGGCGATGGGGACTCGTGGAATCTAGGAATCAACATGGACCGCTATTACACGGCATCGGAGATAGCGGAGCGCACGGGCATACCCGAGCGCACCGTCATGAAGGCGATGCAGATTGGAAAGCTGCGGTGGACCACCGCCAACGGCACCACGCGACCGCGTAGGGCCAAGGCAGAGTGGGTCACCGACTGGCTAGAAGGCAAGGAGCGCCGCGACTAGCTGTGGAGCGGGACGCGGCGCAAGCAGTAGGCCCCTCAAGGAGGGCAGTAAGGAGGATACCACATGGACGAGGACAACATCCGCGCGCTGGCGTGCCTGATTCTGGCGCTGCTGGTGGCCGCGTGCATCATGGCGCTAGCAAACTGGGACGGCCCCACCGATGCCGAGCTGGACGCTGCCGAGGTGCAGATGTGGCAGGAGCGCGGCGTAGAGATTGGCAGGTGGTAGGCGTGAACGTGACGCAGGAAGAGATGGAGCGCGGCTTGCGCTTCCTCGCTGACATGGCGCTCATCTTCGCGCGACAGAGCGACGTGGGCCACATCGAGGTAAGCGTCACGCGCGGCAGCAGGGACTACATTAACGCCTACGCACGCGAGCGCAACAGCGGGGACGGGCGCACGTGCGCGGAGGTACATCGGACCATTGGAGGTGCGGAGTGACCAAGGACGAAAAGCGGCTGCGCAAGCAGTGCAAGAAGCTTTACAAGTGGTGCAAGAAGCACGGCATCGAGAGGGTGGATATCTACGTCAACGCCACCGATGGCTTTGGTCATGCGTTCGTCCCAGACGGCGGGCCGTCGTACTTTGGGAGGGTGACCGATGAATAGCATCGAGCAGCTTGCAATCGAGCAGGCCGTGTACAACGCCATCGGCGCGGACCTCAAAACGGGAGTGCCCGACAACCTGCGCGGCGAGGTGAACGGTTTCTACCTCGACATGTACGAGCGCACGGGCGCAACGGCGTTCGAGGTGCGTCTGAACGGGCAGAAGGTGGGCACCTACGGTTTCAACAAGGTCAAGGGACAGCCCGAGCGCAACGTGACCGAGCTGCGCGTGACCGACCATGCCGCGCTTATGGCAGACGAGTCAGACGATTTCGCCGACTGGCTGGGGCGCTACATCACCGACCACATGGACGAGCTAGCCATCCAGTACGCGACCGAGACTGGCGAGCTGCTGGACGGCATGGAGTACGTCACCGAGACTATACCAGGCACACCCGACACCATTAGGCCCAACGGCACGCTGCGCGTCAAGCCTGAGAAGGTGGCCGCTGCGCTCGGGAACGCTCTGCCCGCTACGATCGCGGGGCTGCTGGAAGGGAGCAAGTAATGGCAATCCCAGTGCTAATCATGGGACCGAGCGGCGCGGGCAAGACCTACGCGCTGCGCAATCTGCCCAACAATTCCTACGGGTTGGTTGAGTGTGAAAAGACGATGCTGCCGTTTCGCGGCGGCAAGAAGTTCGCGCGCACCAAGGACTTCAACCAGCTTGCGGAGGTGGTCAGGGCCTACGCGGAGCGGTATCCCATCGTCGTGGTTGACGATTTCGGGTACTGCATCACTGACATTTACATGCGCGGCAGTTGGGGCGATGAGAAGTACCGTGACCAGTACGAGTTGTACAAGGAAATCGCTGGCCGCGTTTACAGGTTCATCGAGTTCATCAACGACCTAGAGGGCGAGGTAATCGTCTATCTCACGATGCACACCGATATGGACGCTGCGGGCAATCTGGTACCCGCCACCGTTGGCAAGCTACTGAATGAGAAAGTGAACCTTGTGGGCATGTTCAACGTCGTAGTGCTCGCGGAGTGCAACGGCACCGACCACCGATTTGTGGTTGCCAACAAGCCGCCCGCGAAGAGCTGCGGCGCGTTTGGCACCGACGAGCTGCCCAACGACGTGGCAGTTATCGACAAGGGGCTTAGGGCGTTCGTGGGCTGGACCCATGACGATGCCTAGCCCGTCCACCGTGCTCGCAATGCTCCGAGCTTGCGACGCGCATTTCAACCAGCTCATAGACGGCGGTTGCGTTGAGGACGTGGCATTGGACAGGACGTGGGACGCCTACTCTTGTGCGTTCGCACAATCGGCCACCCATTGCTTTGACCCGCGCGACCGTCTTTTTGAGAACAAGCTAAGGACCATAAGAGAAAGAGGATTCTAATGCGTTCAGTCAACTTTGACTCCATCCAAGCGACTGGTGACGGCGGCTTTACCCCGCTGCCCGCTGGTCCCTATGTGGCCCGTCTGACCGAGCTTACCGACAACGAACAGCGTGAGTACGTGGAAGCCATCTTCGACATTGCCGAGGGCGAGCACGCGGGATACTACTCCGACGATTGGGGCAGGTCCCATCCCTACGCGCACCACATCTTCCTGAGCTACAAGGACAGCGCGCAAGGGATGCTCAAGGGCCGTTTGGAAGCCATCGCCAAGAGTAATCCTGGCTTTGACCCCTTTGTGGCGTGGAACGCTGGGCGGCTTAACATGTTCGTGGGTCGCATCGTGGGCATCAACCTGCAAGAGGAAGAGTACGAGCGCAACGACGGAGAGACCGGAACGCGCCTTAACGTCTGCCAAGTGGTTGACGCGCAGTTGGTCCGCGACGGCAAAATCAAGCCGCGCGAGAAGAAGGCGCTGGGCGGTGGCCGCGCGAACGCTTCCCGCCCATCCAGCGGGCAGGTGGTTGGCACGCCCTACGGCGGGCCGATTCCGTTTGACTAGAGGTAACCAAGGGGCTGCGAGCAATCGCGGCCCCAACCATTTGGAGGGCTTAGCTTGATAATTTTCGAGGATACCCGACAGCAGAAGGGCAAGCACGAAGCCAAGCGCCAATGGTTCGAGTCACACGGTATTGAGCTCGTTCGTAAGAAGCTGGATGCGGGCGATTATGCAGCCGACCATTCCAACATCCTCATCGACACCAAGCGGAGCCTTAGCGAGGTGGCTATGGACGTTGGCCGCGATCATAAGCGTTTCGCCCGAGAGATGGAGCGGGCGCGCGACGCGGGGTATCGGCTGGTCGTGCTGGTCGAGGTGGGCCATCCCTACAAGACCACGCAGGACGTAGCCAGATGGACCAACGACGCTTGCAAGCGCTGCGACTACTACAGGCGGTTGCTCTGTGACCCCGTATCATCGGCGCGCTGCCAGAAGTTCCGCACCAAGCCCATGCGCGGCACGACAATGGCCCGCATCATCGAGTCGATGGAGCACGACTACGGCTGCACGTTCGAGTACGTCAACCCGCGCTACGCGGCGCGGCGCATCTGCGAGCTACTGGGAGTGACGGTGGATGGGTGAGCTATCAGAGCTGGGCCAAGCGGCTGTTTGGTACTGTGAACATGGCTTTGGCATCATCCCACTGAAGGCGCGCACCAAGCAGCCCGCAACCGTCCACGGCTTGAACGACTGGTTTGACAACCCCGAATCAGCGCGCGAGGTGTGGACCAAGTTCCCAGACTTCAACATCGGCATCGTGTGCGGCGCACCTAGCCACGGTTTGCTCGTGCTTGACTTCGACATCGACAAGGAGCGCGAGAAAGACGGCTATGCCACGCTGAGCGCATGGGAGCGGGCGCAGGGCGATTTGCCCGAAACGTCCGTAGCCATCACGGGCAGCGGCGGCATGCACTACCTTTACCGCACGGACCGCTCCAACATCCGCCCGAGCGCAAACGCCGAGCTGGGCGTGGACGTGCGCTGCGATGGTAGCTACATCGTCGCGCCACCGTCCATCCATCCCAACGGCAACCGCTACGAGTGGCAGGACCATCCAGAGGACGTACCAATTGCCACCGCCAACGGTGCCGTGTATGACTTCCTAGACCACGTACAGCGCAACGGCGGCAAGGACGAGACGCTGAAGGACAACGGGAAGTTCAAGCTGCCAGAGAAAATCGAAAGCAAGCGGAACGTGACGTTGCATAAGTACGCTTCACACCTCCGTGCGATTGGGCGCAGCGACGAGGAAATCATGATTACGGTCATGGGGGCCAACTACACGCGCTGCCAACCACCGCTCGAAGCCAAGGAGGTCCAGTCAATCGTTCGCAGTGCTTGCAGGTACGAGCGCGGTGATAGCAGCGACCGAGAAGGGATCGTGGGCCGTCCTGGTTCATCCAGCGGTGGTAGTGGTGGGCAGGTCCAGCAGTTCCGCACGGACAAAGGGCGCATCATACCTAACGAGCTAGCAAAGGCCATCATCGAGCTAAACCACGCCCGCATCATTGACGGCGCGCCCGCAGTGTGGACTGGCAAACGGTGGGAGTTCGGCAAAAGGGCCATTGGCCGTGTCTCTAGGTCCTACGCGGACGATATAACCAAGTCCGCGAAGGACGAGGTGTACGAGTACATAGCGGACTGCGCAGAAGAGGTATCGTCCGACACGTCCTTTGATGGTAGCTACTACGTCCAGTTCGCGGACTGCACGTGGGACGTTATGAACGGCGAGACGGTTGAGCCAACGCCGGACATGTTCATAATCGCCACGCTACCGATACCGCTGGATATTGACGCACCGTTTGGGCTTGCGGACCAGTTCATTTACTCGCTTGCAGACGGTGACTCCGACACGATAAAGGCCATGTGCGAGATTGTAGGCGCATGCATGTGCAATCGTCGCATACTCGCGCAATCGCCCATGCTCATCGGCAAGGCTGGCGGCAGTGGTGGTGAAGCGGCAAACGGCAAGTCCACGTTCATCAAGGCGGTGCAAAACCTTCTTGGCGCTGGAAACTACTCATCACTTGACATAGCGACGTTGGGGCAACGTTTCCAAGCTGGGCGAGTCATTGGCAAGCTCGCAAATCTGGGTGACGATATCCCGAACGGCTTTTTGCGCGGTGACGAGCTGAGCGTATTCAAGAAGCTGGTCACAGGCGAGCAGATATACACGGACGTAAAGAACAGCGAGGGCTTTGAGTTTCGTCCATCCGCGACGATGGTATTCAGCATGAACAGCATGCCAAGGCTCGCGGACACAACGGACGGAGTGTTTAGAAGGCTGGCTTTTATACCGTTTCGGCGCAAGTTCATCCCTGGTGCCCCAGACTTTGACCCCGACATGGACAAGCACATGGCGCGCACGGAGAACATGCAGCGGCTAGCGGTGCTCGGACTCATGGCGCTGCCGGAGTTAATCGCGCGCGGCAAGCTTACGGAGATACCCGACATGCTCAAGGAGATTGAGAACGTGCGCACCGACAACGACGGTGTACGCAGGTGGGTTTTTGATCAGGGCATCGAGATATCGGAGCTTGCGGGCAGATGGGTGTCAAGCGTCTACCAAGACTATTCGACTTGGTGCGACAACAACGGCGAGAACGCGCTAAGAACGGACAGTTTTTTGAAGCGTTTGCTGGACACGTTTGGCCCTCTGGAAGCCTACGCAACGAGGGACCGAACGCTAAATATTCGCGGAAAACGGCTCAGAATCCGCAAGGACGGCGAGCTGAGCGAGTGAAAAACGGGCCAAAAGTGGTCCAAAAATGGGCCAACCGTGTCCAACGTGGGCCATCGTTTCAGCAGGTAAAAGCCTATGGACACGACTGGACACGCTGGACACGGAACCCAATTCTTAGATTTTTATCAGTCAGAGGGATGAATAAAGGTATTAATACGCGCGCGCGATGAGCCGTGTCCACCAAAAAGGGCTCATTTCGCGCGCTGGATGGGAGGACCAATGAGCATCGACCCGAACGGCATCCCGCGCTACGCGGAGTACCCCGCGGAGATGGACCCGCCAGAGCTGGATGGGGACCCCGTGCGCCCCGTGACCGCGCAGCTCCGCGCGGCGGCGCGGCTGCTGGGCATGCGCTACACGCGCGGCTACCGCATCGGCGCGGAGGGGCGGCGAATCAACGAGGACAACGTGACCACGCTGTACCCGTCGCGCGTGACGCTGGAAGAGGACGAGGACGGGCACCTCTGGTGCGAGGACGCGCTGAGCGTGAGACAGGCGCTCGCGCTGGGATTGGTGGTGGAGTAGGTGGCCCGCTATGGCATGCCGTGGCAGGGCAGCAAGAGCCGCATAGCCGAGTGGGTGGTGGGGCTTCTGCCACCGTCACACACGCTGGTTGACCTGTTCGCTGGCGGCGGTGCGATAACGCACTACGCCCTGCTCAGCGGCAAGTGGGAGCGCATCATCATGAACGACAAGACCGACTCGGCGCGCGTGTTCATGGACGCGATACGTGGCGAGTACAACGGCTTTGCGGTGGTTCCCACACGCAACGAGTTCCTTGCGAGCGAGGACACGATGCTCAAGGCTCTGTACTCGTTCGGCAACGACCGCACGACATACGCATGGAATGACGACCTCGCGGCGGTGAAAATACCCGCTTGCAAGATGCTAACGGCACCGTCGCTCCATGAGCGGCGCATGGCGTACATGGAGTTCTGTCGTTCGCTCGCCGCGTGGTTGATGGGCGAGAGCGCCAAAACGCTCGACCCAGATGGCAAAACGGGGCATGGTCTGCAAGGTTTAAGTCCGCTTGAGCGTCTGGATGGCGTTGAGAGCCTGACAAGGCTCGCCAAGACGTTGTATCCACACGGAACGTCTGAACTTGAATCATTGGAGCGGCTTCAAGCCCTTGAGCGCGTGGAAGCCCTTGAGCGCGTGGAAGCCCTTGAGCGCGACTATCGCCTCGTTGACATTCCAGACGGCGCGACCGTCTACGCCGACCCGCCATACCGCGGCACGCCCAACAGCTCGCGCTACGGCGCGTTCGACTTTGATGCCTTCGACCAATGGCTGGCGGGCGTTGACTTCCCTGTGTTCGTGAGCGAGTTCGACGCGCCTGCTGGATGTGTCGAGGTTGCCCAGACGGAGCGCACCACGTCAATGAGCGCCACCACGACCGACACGCGCATCGAGCGCATCTTCGTGCAGGAGCGTTTCGTGGACTCCGTGCAAGTTGGAGAGCCGACACTGTTCTAAGGCCCTGAGAGCCGATTTAAGCCCTCGGAAGGGCAAAACCGAGTAATTACCCACATTGGGCGTTTGCGGGGCTCTACGAATGTCTGAGCGTCCTTAAACGCGATTCTGGAAGGAGTGACACTATGGGCAACGTCCTAACGCTGGTGCTCGGCATGTGGCTGGGCAGCGCATTGACCGTCGTGGCCGCAGCGCTTGTGTACGCAGGGGGTGACCGCGATGAGTGAGCGCATCACGCAGGAGCTGCGGGACGCAACGACGGCGGGCGTGGGGCTTAGCGCCTTCAACGGCAACGTGCTACAGGAAACGCTGAGCGTGCTGCGCATGGACTTCGAGCAGCACTGCGACGCAATCGACGCAATCCACGCCAACCTAGAGCGCGAGAACGACCGCCTGAAGTGCGAGCTAGACCGCGTGCTGGGCGAGCTGGACGATATGCATAAAACTGACGGAATATCCGATAATTCGGGTGGTTTTATGCAAAACGCGGAGCGGCATGCATGGGCACCAGAGTCACACTACGTCATGCTCCCAAAGGACGCGACGGGTGAGCCAATCCACGCGGGGGACGTTCTGGACGGCTACGGCAAGACCATCGAGGTCGTGGAGTTACGCTACGGACGCAGCGGATGGGTGCTCATCAGCAGGGATGGCAACGGATACGCTGACACGTTCGCATTCACGCACCACCACGAGCCGACCGTCGAGGACGTGCTACGGAAGTTCGCGGAGGGGTTGGGCGTTCCAGTTGCTGATAGCTACATCGCCGCCAGCGCCGCCAAGCTGCAACTCAAGGAGGACGAATGAGCGAGGGTGAGAAGGCCTTGACCTACGAGGAAGCCAAGCAACTGTGCATGAAGGCGTTTGACGGTGGCGCACTATACGGCAGCGAGTCGATGCGGTACGGGGTCAACGCAAGAGCATATGACTGGGACCACTGGCTCAAGAAGAACGAGTGCCTGTTCAAGCCAAAACCCACTGTCGAGGACGTGCTGCGCGAGATGGCTGACCGCTGCTATGCCGACGAGGACGAGCCGCGTGACCGCGATGCCATCGTGGCCGAGTACGCCCCCAAGCTCCAACTGCGAGGTGATACCGAGTGAGCGACTTCTGCAACCGCCTACAGGCGCTCATGGCCGCGCGCGGACTGCGACAGTCCGATATGGCGCGGCGCATGGGCGTGGGCAGGCCGCGCATGAACCACTGGTACTGGGGTATATCGGAGCCACGAATCGACACGCTCATCCGCATGCGCCGAATCCTCGGCTGCACGTGGGACGAGCTGCTAGGGAGGTGAGCGTATGACAGCAACCGAAGAGCTGCGCCGCATGCTGGACGAGCGCGGGGTGGAGTGGGACGACATCGACACGGGCAGCAGACGCAGCCTGATAACGCTCTGGCACGGCACCGATGGCATGGAGTGGCAGTTCTACGAGAACACCAAGACCAATTGGACACTGCTGAAAAGCAGGCGTGACTACCTCACTCCAGAGCAGGCCATAGCCGCCACGCTGGGGCGCTGGGATTATCACGACGAGGGTGACCCGAGTGACTTCTGCTGCTCGGAGTGCGGCGTGCGGATGTTCACCAACACGAGCGACACTTACACGATGATTGCCAGTGACGGGCGCACAATCATCGAGCATCCCAACTACTGCCCTAACTGCGGACGTAAGGTGGTGGGCTAGATGGAGCAGTACAAGGTGACAATCAAGGTCACAAAGACATATACATACGAGACCGATGCGGTCAGCGTAGAGGACGCGATTGCGGAAGCGTTTAAATACATCACCCTATGGGAGTATGTCTATGACTGCACCGAGTATGCCGCGTCTGCAACGGAGGTGACCGATGGCTGAGTACATTGTCAAGGGTGCCGAGCCAAATGAGACGGTCCTGCACTCACGGACCACAAACGGCTATGACGAATGGTACTGGTTGCCAGTGCGTGAGCGCATCGTGCGGTGCATGGATTGCGAGCGTGCCTTCGAGCATGACTGCGGGCATCTGTACTGCGGCAGGAGACCGGGGAGCTGCTTCAAAGGACGTGGGACGCATTTCACGATGCGACGGCACGCGAGTTCGTCACGGTTAGGGATGAGCTGCGCGAGCTGGGAATCGAGGTGACCTCATGAACGGCACCAACTGGACACCATCGGAGGACAACGCCCTGCGCACCTACTACCCCAGGCACGGGCCGTCGTGGGACGGCTGGCCCGAGGTTCTGCCCAACCGCTCAAACGAGTCCATCCGTTGCAGGGCCACGCGGATGCGTCTCACCAAGCCCCAGCGCACGGCGGACGGCCAGCTTGTGCGCGGGCGCAAGGGACCGAGCCGGCACTACGCTGGACCCGTTGACCCGCGCGAGCATGACGTTGTGACACTCATGCACGCTGGGTGGCCACCGTCGCGCATCGACGCCAACAACGGCTGGGAGGACGGCACCGCACGCAAGCTCGTCACGCGGCGATGGCTGCGGGAGAAGGAGGGCAAGTGAGCGTCACGATCACTGTGCGTCCGTTCTGTATGGGGGCGGACAAGGAGGCGGCACGAAAGCCGAGCGAGGAAGCCATCGAAGTCTACGCGGCGTGGGAACTGATGGGGCGCGAAGAAGCAGACCAGTATTCGTCGCAGCTCAACAAGACGTTGGCCGTGATGGACTTCGCCGACGAGATAGCCGACTGCGTGACCGCATGCGTCAACCTCGCAGACCGATATCACATCGACCTACAGGCCGCGCTGGACCGCGTGGAAGCGCGCAACCGAGAGCGGGGACGGTACTGATGCACGCCACCGCCCGCGAGTTCTTCGAGAGCGCCCGCGAAGCGGCCCGCGACGCCGAGCGCATAGCCCGCCAGCTCGACGGCATGGAAGCCCGCGCCCTCACGCTGGGCGGTGGCGGGTTCGAACCGCGCGTGCGCTCCACGCCCGACCCCGACCGCATAGGCGCGACGGTTGCCGCGAGCATAGACCAGGGCGAGCGGCTGCGCGCAAGGCAGGACGAGGACTACCGCGCGATAGACGCAGCGTGCCGCGTGCTCTACGGAGCTGACAACCGCAGCGGACTCTACGCGCTGGTTGGGTGGCCCGCGGACGCCATCTACCACCACTACCTCGCACTGCGGACGTGGGAGGACACGGCGGCGCTGCTGGGGTACTCCGTCTCGCACGTTAAGCACATGGCGAGCGCCGCGATGGACTACGCCGACACCAACGGGCAGATGTGGACGGAGCTGGGGCGCGGCTTTGCCGAGTGAGCTCTTTGCCCACCACCACCGCAGGATGGTATCGGGAAGCGCGGCAACTGCGCACGCCATTGCACGGTATTGGCTGGATATGCCCATCTCATCTATGGTATGTAGTAGCTTGAAACCATTGGCCCTCGCAGGAATGCGGGGGCCTTTTTCTTTAGGGCGGCACCATGTCAACCAACCCGCGCTACTCCAACGGCACGGCGCGCCGCAAGCTGCGCATGCGCATACGTGCGCGCGGTGACGAGTGCGGCATCTGTCACGGGCTGCGCGGACCAATCCGCTACGACCAGCCCAGCGACCCGCAGCACCCGCTGTCCTTCGTGCTTGACGAGATACATCCCATCAAGCACTGGCAGCGCTACGGCTATCCATCTCCAACCGCCGCCGCGCTCGACCCCTCGAACGTGCAAGCCGCCCACTACATCTGCAACGCGGAGAAGGGCGCGCGCGACTCCTACCAGATAACGGGCAAGCAGCCACGCAGCATCGTGACCTCACGCGAGAGGTAGGGCGGGTCATCCCGCTCGCTCCAACAAAGCGAC
>Ga0326513_10000800_pt1 | contig 26556 bp, 25 predicted proteins | sample 2_2465_0518_D_FD_203654 | JGI IMG/M metagenome (GOLD analysis project Ga0326513, IMG submission 203654) | Bovine rumen microbial communities from UC Davis, California, United States - 2_2465_0518 | ecosystem: Host-associated > Mammals > Digestive system > Stomach > Rumen | place: USA... | reverse complement strand
CTATTATCAGTCAGATAGCATCACTGCTTTAATTCATAGATTACTGACTGTACATTGTTATCCTTCATACCAAAGGAAAGCTTCATATTTCCAGACTCGTAAACAAGCTGACCATTGTTCTCCTTGAATGAAGAACCGTAGGCCTGTGTAACCTTATCCTTAGAATCGCCAATCTTTACGCCTTCTTTAGTCTTTACAGTATCATCGGTAAATGTTACTGAATAAACCACATCCTTGCCATCCTTCTGGTAGGCCTGAAGTGTGAAGCCATCATAGTACCAGAACTTATCCATACCGTCAAAGGCACAGCTCTTAGCTTCGTATGTGCCACCCTTAGGTGTTCCAAGCTTGCTGACGATAGCGTTGACATCATCGTTGATCTTGATGTCAGTTCCGTTACTTGTATATACATATCCAGCACTTGATGTGCTAGCTGCCTGTGTTGCTGTGTTTGATGAACCTGTGTTAGATGCTGAACCGCAAGCCATAAGTCCTAAACACATAACCATGATACCTGCTGCAGCAATCGATCTCTTTCTCATTTTCTTACTCCTTTATTTTGCATTCGAACTTTCCCAAGCCTTAGTCTTTGCAGCCTTTTCCTCATCATACCTCTTTGAAAGGTCATTCCAGTAAGTGCTGTATGTTGGGTCATTTCTTCTGTCTTCTACATTATACTTTGTTTTAAGGATTTCTCCAAGATATTTTGCAACTTTTTCTGAACCATCAACATTGAGATGCTGACCATAGTCAAATGTGTCTTTGCTATAGTCGATTCCTATCTTTTCTGCATCCTTAACCATATTCAAATATGTGATATTGTGTGCCTTAGCGTAGTCTACAACCTGAGCATCCCATTCGTCATACCAGTGTGGGAAGATACTTGGAGCCTTCATAAGCAAAAGCTGAGCTCCATGGTCCTCACATAATTGACGAATCTTATCAAGATAGTCCATATTTCTCTGGCTGAAATCATAGTCAGACAGAGGCATAGTCTTTGGAACTGTTGTAACGGGTCTCACACCTACCTGCATAAGATAGCCATTGCTTGTCACAAGTGGTTTCTTTTCAAAAGCATACTTGAAGTCTTCACTGCTCAACTCAGACCATCTAGAATGGTATCTGAGGATTGGGAAGTAGTAGCTAAGCAGGTTTTCCTTGCTAGTTTTCGACTCCTCATAAGAGGCCCTTTTTGACTTAGACCATCTCATGCCATCAAGAGTCATTCTGTTGTAGGCCTCACTTTTGGCCTCAGCCTCTGAGAGGGCAAGAACATTGAGAATTACAACCTTAGGCTTTTGATACTGAAGTGTATCCTCAAGCAGATAATATGACTGCCATATCAACTGCTCAGAGCTTCCTCTTGTGTATGAGGTAACTCCGTAATTCTGATACATAGCCACATTGGAAATATTTTCATAAACCTCACAATCACCTAGTATAAGCACATCTGTGTTCTTTGGTGAGTCGTAATACTCAGCAATCATTGAACCTTCAGGTATACTTGACACGTACTTAGGTGTGAGAATTCTTTGTAATACGCCTATCACAAGCGTTGGTATAAGTATTAGAGCTATAACTCTAAAGAAAATCCTATACCATGATAATTTTTTCTTCATAACATTTCTTCCTTAACAAGCTTCCTAAACACTAGAACTGATTATAGATAAACTGACTCTGCTCATAACCTATTCCGTAAGAACCAAAGATTAAGATACATACGAGCATAGCCAAGCATAAGATAAATCTTACGGCATAAGGCTTAGACTTAAGTCTGACTCTGAGACTCTCATTTCGTCCAAGATAGCTGACAATGTATATTACAATAATACCTACAAGAAGTACCACATAGTCATATACGCTCAAGCCTATATTAAACAAACCTCCGCCAAATACCTGTCCGTAATTTGCACTTGTAAAGATTGAGACAAACATTCTGGCCGCATCTGCAATATTCTTGTGATAATCAAGCATCTGCAATACAGCGACAAGAATTGTAGTTCTAATAATCTCAAAAAGGCCGTATATCTTAGTCTTTTTTAGACCAAGCTTTGAATCAACCTTTTTGTAGACGCCTGAGAGTTCCTGTGAAAGGAGCATTATGATACCGTTCAAAAGACCCCAAACTATGAAGTTCCACTTTGCACCGTGCCACATACCAGTCACAAACCAAACTGTGAGCGTTGCAAGATACATAGGAAATCTCTTTCCAAGTCCCTCAGATACATGTTCCTTAAGCCACTTGCCCTGGTGTATTACCCTCTTTGAAGTTGAAATAGGATAAAATACATAATCCTTAAACCAGGTACAGAGTGTTATGTGCCATCTTCTCCAGTACTCTGCAAGACTCTTAGAAAAGAATGGCTGCTTAAAGTTCTCTGGAAGTGTAATGCCAAAAAGCTCAGCCACACCGATTGTGATATCTATACCTCCTGTGAAGTCAGCATAGAGCTGAACTGCATAGATGGCTATACCAAGAAGGGAATAAGCTCCCTTATATGTTGTGAAATCGCTTATAAGTGTTGCAAGTCCTACTGAGGCCCTGTCTGCGATTATCATCTTCTTAAAGTAACCCCAGATAATCCTCATAAGTCCTGATTCAATCACATCCCAAGAGAAATCATGCTCAGCATAAAGTGTCTTAGAAAGCATTGTGAACTTACTGATAGGTCCCTGAACCAACTGTGGGAAGAATGATACGAAAAGAGCATATTTAAAGAAATTCTTCTCAGATGTAACACTGCCACGGTAGACATCTACTATGTATCCCATAGTCTGGAAAGTATAGAAGGAAATACCCATAGGCAGGATAAAGTTTACAGGACTAAAGTTTGTAAAACTTGTGATAAAAAGGTTTGAATACTTGAGAACTCCCAAGGCTCCAAAGTTTATAAGAAGGGCGATTACAAGAATCACTTTTGATTTTCTCTTGACATCTGCCTTTATCTTCTTCTTCTCATCTCTTGTCACTTCAACCTTTGAAAGTTTTATGATTCTCTCGCCAACAATCTTGTAGTAGTCCATTATTAAAGCCGCAAAGTAAGAAGTCAACATTGTGATTGCCATAAAAATAGCCCCATAAAAGCCGGCCTGTAGATAGAAGTAAACATTTGCCACTAAGAGTACTATCCACTGACACTTCTTTGGAAGTGTATAGTAGAGCACCAGGGCCACAAAAACAAAAATTAAAAATTGAACTGATGTAAATAACATAATACTTCCCTTAATATGTAAATGCACTTGTTGGTGTTGCTGGATACTTTGACTTATCTCTCATGTAGTTATAACCACCCTGATTATAATAAGCATCAAGGTCAGCGTCTGTCTTCATAAAGCAGACAAAACCACTGTGCATTCTTGTTGCATCAAAATGATAGTAGCCAGTGCCAATATTAACCAAAAGCCAAGCGTGATCACCGGTTGGAGAATTTTCATTCTCGCACCAGATATTCTCTACCTCGTATGCCTCTAAGAGTGCCTTGTCTACTGATGTATATGTGAAGCAGTCACCTCCCACATAACCTGTAGCATTGAGCTGAGTCAAGGCGTAAAATGCTTCGTTCTGCCAGTTTTCAGCATCGTGAGGTGTTCCCACATAGCCCACACCATTGTGAACGAAATCATAAATCTTCTTTAAATTTGACCCCTTAGAAGCTGAAGGATCAATGATCTTGTTAAGTACCTTGAGAGATAAGGCCTGCAGCTCATCGTTGTTTGCTGTTGCCTTCTTAAAGGTAAATATGGCCTGCTTTGTAGCCTTGTTTCCAGACTTGTCAGTTGCTGAATATATAACCTTGTATTCACCAGGATTTGCCGAATCTACAGCTGACTTATCAACCTCAACATCAAGCTCTCCATCCCTGTCATCAACAGCAGTGATTCCTGAGAGGTAAGTGACTGTATCGCCTATATTGAAAGTCTTATCCTCAACGCCTGTGATTGTTGGCGCATTGGTATCTGGTGTCTCTGCTTTCTTAGTCTCTGCCTGATTTGCCGAAACAAGAGAGCTATCATTTTTCTTTTTAGACTTAGAAGCCATAACTGATATTGTAACTACTATTCCAACTAAAACTAAAAGTCCTACTGCATAGAAAGCCAGCTCACGATAGCGCTGGAGCTGTCTCCTTCTCTTTCTTGACTTATAGCTTGCTCTTCTTCTTTTTTTATTAGCCATTTTAACTCCTATCAAGACTCATCCATCTTAGCTAACTTTGCAGCCTGATCTGCTGCTATACAAGCATCGATAATTTCTTGTATATCACCATTCATTATCTTATCAAGCTTATACAAAGTAAGGCCAATTCTATGATCTGTTACTCTTCCCTGAGGAAAATTATATGTTCTAATCTTCTCTGAACGGTCTCCTGTACCAATCTGGCTACGTCTGGCATCTGCCTCGGCATCGTGCGCCTTCTGACACTCCAAGTCATAGAGCTTTGATCTCAAGAGGGCAAATGCTTTGTCCTTATTCTGGATCTGTGATTTCTCTGTCTGTGCATAGATTACAATTCCTGTTGGGTAATGAGTAAGTCTAACCGCTGAATCAGTAGTATTTACGCACTGTCCACCATTACCCGATGCTCTCATAACATCAATTCTTATATCCTTCTCATCGATGACAACATCGACATCCTCAGCTTCCGGCATAACAGCAACCGATGCAGTTGATGTATGAATTCTTCCGCCAGACTCTGTCTCAGGTACTCTCTGAACTCGATGAACACCACTCTCGTACTTGAGTACTGAGTATGCGCCCTGTCCAGTAACCATGAACTCAATTTCCTTCATTCCGCCAATGCCTGTCTCATCGGCATTGACTACATCTATCTTCCAGCCTTTTGACTCAATATAGTGAGTGTACATGCGGAAAAGCTCGGCTGCAAAAAGCGCTGCCTCATCTCCACCTGCACCGGCACGAATTTCGACTACAATATTCTTATCATCGTTAGGGTCCCTTGGAAGAAGTAAGATTTTTAACTGCTTCTCAAGTTCCTCCTGACTCTTCTTAGCCTCATTCAGCTCTTCCTTTGCCATCTCAACAAGATCTGGATCCTTCTCTGTGTTAAGCATTTCCAAGCTGTCCTCAATAGTCTGCTTTGCATCCTTATACTGGGTAAATGCTTCAACTATAGGAAGTATCCTGTTCTGCTCCATCATCAGATTTCTGAACTTCTTCTGATCATTTACGACATCTGGATTTGTCAACTCAAGAGTAATATCCTCATATCTGTTAACAATGCCTTCTAGTTTGTCGAACATATCCATTGTCTATACTCCTTCCAAAGCCGGTTTCATAAAGTCCCCAGCTATTATAACCTAAATATAAATGATAATTATTAAAAAGAATTATGAATACTGCTTCATATCCTTGCCTTACTTTCTGGCAATTACCACACGATCATTGCCGGCATAGTCCTTTTTGACAAGAATATCGCTGTATCCTTCACTCTTAAGAATTGCTCTCAGGTCATCTGCCTGATCATAGCCAATCTCATATATCAGATAAGCCCCCTTTTTCAGGTATTTTTTTCCTTCTCTGCTTATCTTTCTATAAAAGTAAAGTCCGTCTTCGAAGCCATCCAAAGCCAGCATAGGGTCGTGTTCCCTCACCTCGGCTTCAAGCTTCTCGATCTCCTCACTTCTTATATATGGTGGATTAGATACAATCATATCATACTCGTCAAGCTGGCTCTCAAATTCCTTATTCTCAAAGAGGTCAGACTCTATGAAAGCCACATCTGCTCCCAGGGCCAATGCATTGGCCGAAGCTACCTCCAAGGCCTCACTCGACACGTCGACTCCCAGAGCCTTTTCAAGTTTTCTCTCAAGGGCGAGGCTTGCCACTATACATGCTGAACCTGTACACATATCAAGCAGCTTATCTCCATCTTTGAGATATTCAAGAGCATTCTCCACTAAAACTTCAGTGTCAGGTCTTGGCACCAAAACTGAAGAATTGACCTTGAATTTTCTTCCATAAAAGTAAGCATAGCCCAAAATGTGCTGGAGGGGGATTCTTTTCGCCCTCTTTTCAATCAGGTCCCCATACTTGGCCTCAAGCCCACTCTCGCACTCATCCTGATAAGCCATAAAAAGATGGGTATCATCAAGATTTAGGCAGTACATAAGCAGCTGCTTTGCATCATATAAGGGGTCTGGCACTCCTGCCTCTTTTAATTTTTCACTTGAAAGCTTAAGCAATTCTAGTATTTTCATCTCTAATTATCACTGCCTCTTTCTTTACTTCCATTCTGGGAAGTATTTGGCTTTCTTCTCTTCTTTGACATATTAGACGCGGCCTTTTTTGCTGAATTCTTATCCCTGTCTAGGGGTCTGTTTGAATTCGACTTATTTGAATCAGCCTTTATCTTCTTGTCACCACTACTCTTGTCAGAGCGCATCTTACCGCCAGACCTCTTGCTGTCACGTCTCTTGTCATCTACGCGTTTTCTGTCATCTCTGCGCTTTTTATCTTCACGTCTCTTCTTTTCTTCAAGACGTCTCTTTTTCTGCTCATCGTATCTTCTTTCCTCTTCAAGTCTGCCAGCGACAGCCTTTTTAGCTCTCTCTCTCAGGTTCTGATGATTCAAAAAGTCTTCAATTGCCTTATCTCCTGCATCATTTCTAACCTGAGATGCTGGAGTAAACACATCATCTGGAATATCGATGACAAATTCTGATTTTTCCTCATCCTGACCGGCTTTCGCCTTACTTTCTCCAAGATTTTCATATATCTTGCGCTCAGAATGCTGGTCTTCTATTATAGGTGCATCCTCAAGTTCAAAACCTGCAAGTGCGTCTTCTTCTTTCTTTTTAACTACTTCAACCTTTTTCTCTAATTCAGCTGTCAAATCAGCAGCTTCCTTAGCAGATACCTTTCTGGTATTGTGGCGTCTCTTCTTACCTGAAGCAGAAAGTGCAAGTGCTCTCTCAGATTTTTTAATCTCTTCTTCAACCTGATTTAATGGAACATCCTCATAATACTCTTCAAGAAAGACTCTCCAGTCATAAACAGCCTCAACTGCCTTAATAGCCACTTCTGCCATTGACTCATCAGGTTCTTTTGTTGTCATTCTCTGTAAGAGAAAGCCAGGTGCTACAAGCACTCTAACCATCTTGTTATCATGTTTTCCAAAAAATCTTAAAATCTCGTATGAAATGCCAGCTATTACAGGTATCATCAGGAATCTGATTCCTATCTGAAGAGCAGTGTTATCTACTTTGATAAAGATGGAAAGTATGATACTTATCATCATTACAATAAAGATAAAGCTTGTTCCACATCTCTTATGGAATCTTGAGCTGTTCATAACATTTTCCACCGTAAGCGGTGCACCGTTCTCTATACAGTTGATGCACTTATGCTCAGCACCGTGATACATATAATTTCTCTTTATCTCTTCAAAATTTGAAATTATAAAGAGATATAAGAAAAATATCACCAATCTGACCATGCCCTCTATGAAGTTGAGCAGGGTCTGAGATGAAACTATATTGGTAAGTAATCTCGAAACTGCATATGGAATAACCATAAATAGCACTACCGCTATAATTATCGAGAATATTACTGTGACAGCCATAAGTATGGCCTCTAACTTATCCTTAAAGATTGTCTTTCCTATTGAATCAAGCTTTGTGCTCTTCTGTTCTTCAGGATCATCATAGAGTGAACCTGAGTAAGTTATGGCTGACATGCCTATAATAAGGGATTCTAAAAAGTTGTAAATTCCTCTGATAAATGGCAATTTCATCCACTTATACTTTTCATCGAGCATCTTTGCCTTTTTTACTGTGACTTCAATCTCCTGATCTGGCTTTCTAACAGCGATTGCGTACTTTTCACGATTACGCATCAGTATGCCTTCGATTACCGCCTGACCACCAATACCGGACATCTTCATATATATAATCCTTTCTAAATAAGGGAATAAATTTCATAAAAACAATCAATGATGCGCTGTCGCGCTATCTCACACTTCGCCCTAAGCCCTATGCGAGTCTGCATAGCAGACTCACATTAAAAAAAGGTTGAGGCGTCGTCAGCCTCAACCTTACAAGATCAAATTATTAGTTAGCTTTAACGCCATACTTCTTATTGAACTTATCAATACGTCCACGAGCTGATGCAGCCTTCTGCTGACCAGTATAGAATGGATGACACTTAGAGCAAACTTCAACGTGAAGCTCAGGACTTGTTGATCCTGTTACGAACTCATTACCACAGTTACAAACAACCTTAGCCTGATAATAATCTGGATGGATACCCTGTCTCATTTCTTTCACCTCTTTAATACTTATATTCTCTACTTTGCAGCTTGGAACCGCAAAGTTTTCGGTCTTTTAACAAGCAGCTTAGAAATTATATCATAGAAAGCAAGCTATTGCAATGTATTTTTTTTGATACAAAATTCCAAAAACGACCTTACTAAATATACCTTCTCTTATTAACTAAGTCAACAAATTCTTTGTTATTTTTTGTCTTTACAAAAAGGTCAAGTATTCTCTCAGCTGCATCTTCAGTCTTTAAGCTGTTTAGAGCTTTTCTCATGATATCAGCACAGGCCATTTCATCCGAATCAAGAAGCAAATCTTCTCTTCTTGTGCTCGATTTTGCCAAATCCAGAGCTGGGAAAATCCTCTTTTCAGACAGTTTTCTGTCAAGCACCAGCTCCATATTTCCAGTTCCCTTAAACTCCTCAAATACTACATCATCCATCTTACTTCCAGTCTCAACTAAGGCTGTTGCAAGAATTGTGAGGCTTCCGCCCTCTCGTATATTTCTCGCAGCTCCAAAGAATCTTTTTGGCATATAAAGAGCTGCTGGATCAAGACCGCCTGAAAGAGTTCTTCCAGAGGCCTGTACTGTCAGATTATAGGCCCTGGCAAGTCTGGTTATGCTGTCCAGGAGAATAACAACATCCTCCTTCTGTTCAGCAAGCCTCTTAGCTCTCTCTATAGTCATCTCCGAAACTCTCTTGTGTCTATCTGGCTGCTCGTCAAATGTTGAGTATATAACCTCAACATTGTCCCCCATTATAGACTCCTTTATATCGGTAACTTCTTCTGGTCTCTCATCTATAAGCAGAATAATCACGTGCATTTCAGGGTGAGATTTAGTGATTGAATTAGCCACCTGCTTAAGGAGGGTTGTCTTACCAGATTTTGGCTGAGACACAATCATACCTCTCTGTCCCTTACCTATAGGTGATACAAGGTCCATAACCCTCATCGCAATCGCGTCACTATTTTCAGATAATTTAAGTCTTTGATTAGGAAAGATTGGTGTCAACTTCTCAAATGGAGTTCTCAGCCTTACTTCTGCTGGATTCTTTCCATTGATTTGATCAATAAGCATAAGAGCGGCATACTTATCAGTAGCCATTTTATCTCTCTTCTTGCCCTTGATAATGTCTCCTGTCTTTAAGTTAAACCTTCTAATCTGTGAAGGAGCGACATAAATGTCATTCTCACCTGGCAGATAATTGTCAGAGCGGATAAAACCGTATCCCTCAACAAGTACCTCTAAAATTCCACAGACATCCTGTTCCGGAATATTCTGTACTTCCTCTGGCATGCTGTTTGACAGATTTGCCCCCTCTTCTCTTCTCTGGTAACTTCTCTGGCCATAGTCAGACCTTGTTGACTCTTTTCTCTGATAAGTTCTTTGTCTGTGTTCATATGGTTTTCTTGGATTATCAGCCGAATCAGACTGCACATTTCTTGCCTGAGCAGTCTCATTTCTATAAGTGGTCTGATTCTGTCTTAATTCTGCAAGCTCAGTGTCAGAATCAGTCTTCCCAAAGCCTACTTCCTGAGGCTCTTGATTCTGCACGTGGTCTGCTTCAGGCTCCTGCCTCTTTACAGCCACTTCCTGAGGTTCCTGCTTCTTTGCAGCTTCCTCTTCCTCAGCTAAAGCGGCCAATTTTTCTATAAGGTCAGCTTTGCGCATTGTCGAGTAATTTTTAATTTTTTTCTCTTTTGCAAACTCTTTTAAAGCCAGAATAGGCAAAGTTTCCAGTTTTTCTCTTGTATTTGCCATAATACCTCTTTTTCAAATATTCTATTTTAATTAATGGGAATTTTGTGAGACTTGTTTGATATAAATGTTTAATATATGCATTTATAATATACCCAAGATAAGTTATTCGTCAATACCCCCATTTATCTCCATCTAGGCATCTAATACAGTTATTAATCCTTATGTTATGGGTAAAATAATGTCAGCATCTTAAATCGTGTTTCATTCCTCATAATTCTGTGCTATTATATTGAAGGTCTGAAAAGACAAAATTTTTAAATAAGGATGGTTTTATTATGACTAATGCTGAGAAAGCCCTCGCTCTTCACGAAGAGTGGAATGGTAAATTTGAGACAGTTCCTAAGATGGATATTTCAACAAGAGAAGATCTTGCACTTGCTTACACTCCAGGTGTAGCTGAACCTTGTAAGGTAATCGCACAGGATAAGGAAGCCGCTTATAAATACACAATCAAATCAAACACTGTTGCTGTAGTTTCAGACGGAAGTGCCGTACTCGGTCTCGGCAATATCGGTGCTTATGCTGCTATGCCAGTTATGGAAGGAAAGTCTGTACTTTTCAAATCTTTCGGTGATGTCAACGCTGTTCCTATCTGTCTTGACACTCAGGACACAGAAGAAATCATCAAGACTATTGTAAATATCGCACCAGCTTTCGGTGGTATCAACCTTGAAGATATCTCTGCTCCTAGATGTTTCGAAATTGAAGAGAGACTTAAGGAACTCCTTGATATCCCTGTATTCCACGACGATCAGCACGGTACTGCAATCGTAGTACTCGCCGGCATTATCAACGGACTTAAGGTTACAGGCAAAAAGAAGGAAGATTGCCGCGTAGTAATCAACGGTGCTGGTTCTGCTGGTATCGCAATCACAAAGCTCCTCTTAAGGTATGGTTTTCCAAATGTTACAATGTGTGACAAGTCTGGTATCCTCTCTAAGGATTCAGCTGATCTCAACTGGATGCAGAAGTCAATGATGGATGTTACAAATCCTGATAACCTTCACGGAAGCCTCGCAGACGCTCTCAAGGGTGCTGATATCTTCGTAGGTGTATCTGCTCCAAATATCGTAAGTCCTGAGATGGTAAGCTCAATGAATAAGGATTCTATCCTCTTTGCCATGGCTAATCCAGTTCCAGAAATTATGCCAGATGTAGCTAAGGCTGCTGGTGCTAGAGTTGTAGGAACAGGCAGAAGTGATTTCCCTAACCAGGTTAACAATGTTGTTGCTTTCCCTGGTATCTTCAAGGGTGCTCTTCAGGGCCGTGCAACTCAGATTACTGAGGAGATGAAGCTTGCAGCTGCAAACGCAATTGCAAATCTTGTTCCAGAAGACAAGCTTTCAGATACTAACATCATGCCAGAAGCATTTGACCCACAGGTAGCTGATGTAGTTGCAAAGGCTGTTATGGATCACATTAATTAATCACATTAATTAATCATATTTATTCAAAAAATAAAGCCTGAGATTGGAGCTAAGTGCTCATATCCCAGGCCTTTTTTCTTTTAGATATAATGTCTTGCTTTGTGTGACATTTCTTTAAAAAGTGCATTGAATTCTTTTTTCTTTGCTGGATTTTTCTCATAAGTAAATATCGATAAAGCCGAAACTGCAGCAAAGAGAGCTACGCCTATTGCAGAAGATACAATTAAGCATTCTTTTAAACCTTTTCCCATAAAACCTCCCCGCTAATGAAAGCAATATCTATTAGATATAATGCTCGCGAACATTTTTTATAGTTCTATTATACATATAAAATTCCAAATACACAATATAATCAATGATTGATTTATATTAGATTTGAATAAAATATGACAGGTAGGCCTCCATGGGGCATTCATCAACTTAGAAAGAAACTATCTCATCCCAAAGCTCATCAATACCAATCTTCTTTTCAGCTGACACTGTGAGCATTTTCTCTCCCTCAGCCAAATTCAAAGTCTTCTTAATCAAAGCTTCCTGTTTCTTTAACTCCATTCTCTTTAGCTTGTCTGCTTTTGTCAAAACTATAAGAGGCTCAAAACCAGCATTTCTAATCCAGCTAAGCATCATCATATCATTTTCCGATGGAGTTCTTCTGCAGTCAAGAAGGAGTAAAACCTTTTTCAACTGCTCTGACTTCTTAAGATAAGACTCAATCATCTTTCCCCAAGATGCCTTTGCCTCTTGATTTGCTGTCGCATAGCCATATCCAGGCAAGTCCACAAGATACATTTCCTTATTAACATTATAGAAATTGATAGTCTGTGTTTTTCCTGGATTTGCCGATGTTCTGGCATATGACTTTCTGTTAAGCAATGCATTGATAAGTGACGACTTACCTACATTAGACTTTCCAGCCATGGCAAATTCAGGCATGTCTGTCTGTGGCAGCTTACTTGTAACACCTATAACTATATCTAGATTTACATACTTAATAACCATACTTGCATCCTCACTTTTTCTGAACAAGCGCCTTGTCAAGAATCTGCTTCATCTCTGAAACAAATATGATCTCAACTCCACCCTTAACGTCTTCATCTAACTCAGCAACATCGTTTCTGTTCTGGTCTGGAACAAACAGAGTCTTAATCCCCATAGACTTTGCTGCGAGGATTTTTTCCTTAAGTCCTCCTATAGGAAGAACTCTGCCCCTCAGCGTAATCTCACCTGTCATTGCTATATCATGTCTTACCGGAATCTTCTTAACTGCAGACAAAATAGCCGTAGCCATGGTTACACCGGCACTTGGTCCATCCTTAGGGATTGCTCCCTCAGGTATATGTATATGAATTGTGTGCTCATCAAAATAATTCTTATCTATATGATAAGTTCTGCCAGAGCAAAGAAGGCGAACATATGAGATAGCAATCTGAGCAGACTCTTTCATGACATCTCCCATATTACCAGTGAGGATGATATCCGGCTTTCCAGGGAAAGAGTTGACCTCGATCTCAAGTGTGTCACCGCCCACCTGAGTCCAAGCAAGTCCATTGACTATACCAATCTCATTCTTCCTGCGCTTTGGCTCCTTGATATACTTTACAGCTCCAAGGTAGTCAAAAAGATTCTTATCTGTGAGTGTCACTCCGCCCTCATCGGCCTTTAAGCCATCACTGCCGTCATAGTACTTTACAAGGACCTTTCTGGCCGCAGTTCCAATCTGTCTTTCAAGATCTCTAACACCAGCCTCGTAAGTGTATTCCTCAATAATCTTCTTAAGAGCAGATTCCTGGAATCTTAGGTACTTACGATTCAAGCCATTGGCCTTAAGCTGTTTTGGAACCAAGTGCTTCTTTGCTATGTTAAGCTTCTCAGGCTCTGTGTAGGCATCAAGCTCTATCACATCCATTCTGTCTAAAAGAGGCTGACTAAGCTCTGAAATATCATTGGCTGTAGCAATAAAGAGTACATTGCTCAAATCTACAGGCAACTCAATATAGTGGTCAATAAAGTTCTTATTCTGCTCTCCATCGAGAACCTCAAGAAGAGCTGCCGCTGTATCAGAGCGATAATCGTTGCTCATCTTATCTACCTCATCAAGGAGCATAAGCGGATTGTTGCTCTTTGCCCTCTTTAAGGCATCTATAATTCTACCCGGCATTGCACCAAGATAGGTCTTTCTGTGTCCTCTAATTTCAGCCTCATCTCTAACGCCGCCAAGACAGACTCTAGCATACTTTCTTCCAAGAGCTTGCGCAATAGACTTAGCAATACTCGTCTTACCTGTTCCAGGAGGGCCAACAAGGCAGATTATTGGTGCCTTGCCGTCATGAGTTACATTTCTGACAGCCAGGGACTCTATAATTCTCTCCTTGACCTTCTTCATGCCATAATAATCCCTTTCAAGAATTTTCCTGGCATGCTCTAAGTCATGGTTCTCCTCGTCTGAATGATTCCATGGAAGCGAGAGTAAAGTTTCAAGATAGACAAGCTCAACATTGGCCTCTTGTGTGCCATTGTAGAGTTTCTTATACTTTTCAAGCGACTTATAAAGGTTTGCCTTGATTTCGTCAGGCGCCTCTAAGGCATCTATCCTCTTCTTTAACTTATCAAGCTCAGACTCCTCTTCCTCGTCACCAGCTCCAAGCTCTTTTTTCAAAGCTGCAATCTGCTCACGAATAAGATATTCCTTCTGATCCTTGTCAATCTCACTCTGAACCTTCTCATAAAGTTCTGCAGAGAGGGCATATCCGTTGACATCGGCATAGATAATCTTGCCAATCTCCTCACAGGCGTTGTTAAGGGAATCCTCCTCAAGTAAGTTCTGCTTTATGTCCTGCTCAAATGGATAATTCTCAACCAAGGCCTTAACCTTATTTAAGAGATTTTTCTCCTTGATAATCCTGTCAACCATCTTGTTGTTCATCATCTCATTGACTGACTTCAAGTGATCTAAGAGATTGTCGAGCATTATTACATAGCCCTCAGACATTGCAGGATCGATATCATTTTTGAGCCACTCATCACAATCCTTGATTTCTGCCCTGTCTATAGAACCTTCTTTAAATTGCCTTACGATCTGGGCCCTGCCTATGCATTCAAGGCTCACTCTTGTGACCTTATTAGGTATCTTATATAACTGAATAACCCTACACAGAACTCCAACCCTGCCCTCAATTTTGTCCTCTTCCGGGTCCTTGAAACAGACAAGGATTTCAGACTTGTCAGCTACGGCCTTTTTACATATGCGCTTTTCCTCATTTTTAACCAAATCCATATAAACCGCAGTTTCTGGGCTTAATACAATGGTAGACAAGAGGAGATCTATCTGTCTAGTTTTTGTTTCCTTCTTTTTACTCATTTTCTATCTCAATTTTCTATTTAAATCTTGCATTTCAATTTATATTTAAATATCTTATATTTAAAATTAAGAATCAGACCTAAATCTGATTCTTAATCTCAAACTGCAGATTGTCTTATTCTGCTTTCTTTAATTTTCTTTTAGCTGACTTGTCATCAAGCTCTGTAACTGCATCAGTGCGAGTGATAATTTCTGGCTTTCCACTTCCCTCAACAGCCTCTTTAGTGATAATACACTTAGCTATTGTGTCATCTGAAGGGATTTCATACATAATATCATTCATTACAGACTCTAAGATAGAGCGAAGTCCTCTAGCTCCAGTCTTTCTCTTAAAGCTCTCCTTAGCTATCTCTCTAACTGCGTCTTCAGTAAACTCAAGATCTACCTCATCGAGTGAGAAGAGAGCCTTGTACTGCTTAACAATAGCATTCTTTGGCTTTGTAAGAATTCTAATCAAAGCATCCTCATCAAGTGAGTCAAGAGCTACCATAACAGGCACACGACCTACAAACTCAGGGATAAGGCCAAACTTGATAAGATCCTCTGGAAGTGCCTTGTGGAACATCTCACCAACATTGGCATCAATCTTCTCGTGAATCTCTGAACCAAAGCCAATAGAAGACTTGTCCATTCTAGACTCGATAATTTTCTCCAAGCCGTCAAATGCTCCGCCACATATAAAGAGTATGTTAGTTGTATCTATTGGAATAAGCTCCTGCTGTGGGTGCTTTCTTCCACCCTGTGGTGGAACCGAAGCATTTGTACCCTCAAGAATTTTAAGAAGAGCCTGCTGTACACCTTCACCAGATACGTCTCTAGTGATTGATACATTTTCTCCCTTCTTAGTGATCTTATCAATCTCGTCGATATAGATAATGCCGTACTGAGCCTTGCTCACATCATAGTCAGCTGCCTGAATAAGCTTGAGTAAGATATTCTCAACATCTTCACCTACATAGCCTGCCTCAGTAAGAGTAGTGGCATCAGCTATAGCAAATGGAACATTTAAAAGTCTAGCAAGGTTCTGTGCCAGGAAAGTCTTACCTGAACCAGTTGGTCCAAGCATAAGTATATTGGACTTTGCGAGTTCAACATCTACCTTCTTACCTGAAAGAATCCTCTTATAGTGATTGTAAACAGCCACTGAGAGAACCTTCTTTGCATCATCCTGACCTACAACGTATTCATCGAGAAAGCCCTTAATTTCCTTTGGCTTCATCAGGTTGATGTTGAGATTGTTGAGCTCATCATCATCCTCATCGTAGTCATCTTTGAGGAATTCATCTTCAAGAATCTCCTCGCAGATGCCAACACATTCATCACAAATATATGTGCCATTGGCACCAGCTATAAGCTTTCTAACCTGATCCTGTGTCTTGTTACAGAAGGAACATCTAAGCTTATCATCATTCTTTGTTGCCATATTACCTCCAATTACAATTTTGCATCATTTATAGTCTATCAAGTATTTACAATACTTGCTTTTTTCATAAGAAAAAAACTGTCACTCTCAAAAAGTGACAGCCTAATATTAGCTAATTATCTCTTCTCAACAATCTTATCAATAAGACCATATGCAAGAGCTTCCTGTGCTGTCATATAATTATCACGCTCTGTATCACGAGCAATTTCATCAACCGACTTACCTGTATTAGCAGCAAGGATCTCATTCAACTTATTTCTTGTCTTTAAGATATTCTCAGCAACGATCCTGATTTCTGTCTCCTGTCCTCTTGCACCGCCTGATGGCTGATGAATCATGATTTCAGAATTAGGAAGAGCCATCCTCTTGCCCTTTGTACCACCTGAAAGAAGGAAAGCTCCCATGCTTGCAGCCATACCCATGCACATAGTAGATACATCACACTTGATATACTGCATTGTATCGTAGATTGCCATACCTGCAGTTACCGAACCACCTGGGCTGTTAATATACATATGTATATCCTTGCTTGGATCCTCAGCCTCAAGGAAAAGCATCTCGGCAATAATAATATTGGCCGAAACATCTGTTACTTCTTCTCCCAAGAAGATGATTCTATCTTTTAAAAGTCTTGAATAGATATCATAAGATCTCTCTCCACGGCTATTCTGTTCAATGACATATGGAATTAAACTCATATTTCCTCCTATCTGTTTTAAAAACGCAGAGCGACCACAGACATATGGTCCATAGTCGCTCCATAATCAAGGGAATCAGGTTGCCCCAACCCCATATATAAACCGATGTCTCTCTAAAGTATCCTAAGTCAGATCAAGGACCCTCATAGGACTAGTTCTAAAAAAAGTTTAAATTACTTTTCTACAGCTGACTCTACGAGTAAATCAACAACCTTCTGAATAGCGATATCAGCACCCATCTGCTTCTTATCCTCTTCACCCATGTTAGCCTTAAGCTTCTCAGCATCCATCTTGTACATATCAGCCATCTTTGTAACCTCAGCATCGATGTCCTCGTCGCTAGCTTCGATTCCCTCAGCCTTAACGATAGCCTCAAGAACAAGGCTGTTCTTAATTCTCTTAAGAGCTTCTGGCTTCATATCGTCGATGATCTTCTCTGGTGTAAGACCTGTGTACTGGAAGTACTGCTCAAGTGAAAGGCCCTGCTGCTGAAGTCTCTGTGCGAAATCCTCTGCCATTCTGTTAACCTGAGTATCGATCATAGCCTGTGGGATATCCATCTTAGCTTCCTCAACGATCTTGTCGATTACTTCGTTCTGCTTCTTGCTCTTGCCTTCTGCAGCCTTGCGATCAGCAACCTTCTTCTTAAGGTCTTCCTTGTACTCAGCAAGTGTATCGAAATCAGAAACATCCTGAGCGAACTCATCGTTAAGCTCTGGAAGCTGCTTCTCCTTGATAGCCTTAATCTTTACCTTAAACATTGCTGGCTTACCCTTAAGGTTCTCAGCATGGTAATCCTCTGGGAATGTAACGTTGATTTCCTTCTCTTCATCAAGGTTTAAGCCGATAAGCTGCTCCTCGAAATCACCGATGAATGAGTGTGAACCGATTGTAAGAGGATAATCCTCACCCTTACCACCGTCAAATGCTTCGCCATCGATAAAGCCTTCGAAATCAATTGTTGTCATATCGCCATCTTTAACAGCTCTGTCAAATACATCAACTGTTCTAGCGTTCTGATCTAATGCCTTCTTAACCTCTGCCTCAACATCCTCATCAGTAACTTCTGTGTCAACCTTCTCTACTTCAACACCCTTGTACTGTGGAAGCTCAACTTCTGGTCTTACTGCAACTGTAGCCTCGAATACGAATGGCTTACCAGCCTCGAGTGTTACTACGTTGATGCTTGGCTGTGATACAAGATCAAGCTTGCTCTCATCTGCTGCATTAGCATATGCCTCAGGAATGATTGCGTTAGCAGCACTTTCATAGAATACTTCTGAGCCATACATCCTCTCGATAATCTTACGAGGTGCCTTACCCTTTCTGAAACCTGGAACGTTAATTCTAGACTTTTCCTTATTGTAGGCAGCATTAAGTCCCTTTTCGAACTCCTCAGCACTTGTCTCGATAACAAGCTTTACCATATTCTTCTCATCTAACTGCTCAACTTTGAAACTCATTTCAAATAATCCTCCTTAATACATATAATGCAGTCTTAATATCTAAATTCGACGCATTTTCATGCCTTTTACTCTGCTTAAAGCATACTAATGGATTTTATCACACAAAAAGCAATATTACAAATATTTTTTTCAAAAGCACTTATTAAATTTTCATGCACTTGCCAATCGGGCTTTAAAAGCCTTTTTCAGCTTATGGCAAGTAATTTCTATAAAGTGTAAATGAATCAAATACACAGTGCCACTTGCTGCCGCCGCCAGCAGTAACACATATAAAATGTCTGTCACCCTTATTGGCATAGCTGACCAAGCAAGATCCCGCCTGAGACGTAAACCCAGTCTTTCCGGCTGTAATAACTACGCCCTCAACTTCAGTACCATACATCTCACTGAACATGGTACTTGTCAGATTAATTCCATCCGGATGCTGTTCTGTATGAGTAGTGTTGTACTGAAACTTTGACAAAACCTCAGCCGATAAAGGATTCTCCATAGCAGCCTTCATAATCATAGCCATCTCTGTCGCTGTAGTGTACTGGTCCTCATCGTGAAGGCCTGTAGTATTCTTAAAATGAGTCTTTGTAAGTCCCATCTGCTCAACCTTCTTGTTCATCAGGTCAACATAAGCTTCCTCACTGCCAGCAATAACCTTTGATAACGCCTGGGCAGCATCAGCTCCCGAAGGCATTATCATACCATATAAAAGATCTGACATAGGAACTGTCTCATCCGGCAAGAAACCTGCAACAGATGCATTTTGCAGATAGAGATCATTCAGCATAACCCTGTCAAATGTATAGCTTGCATTAAGGTCTTTGATGTTCTCAACTGCAACCAAGAGAGTCATAACCTTAGTCATTGAAGCCGGATACATCTTCTCATCGCTTGCCTTACCTGCAATAAGCTCATTCTTCTCAAGATCTAAGACTACTGCATTTTTAACCCTGATTGCTGAATCAGCAGTGGCATCCTTGTAAGAAGAGCTGGTTTTAGGTCTAGTCATCCTTTTATCAGTCTTTTCCTTATCAGGCACTACATTCTGACTAATAGTCTGGGTCAAATTAGCCTTTTCATCGCTGACTAGGGATGCACTTGCCTGTTTTTTGTTCTTTATGTAAGTTGGCATAAGAAAAACCAGGGTGAAGAGTGCCGCTATTGCTAAAGCAAGGCCCGTCAGCCTTCTAAGCCTTCTTTTGAACCTTTTCATTTTTTTAATTTTAATCTGGCGCTTAGATAATTTTCTTCTTCTCCTATGACGCCTATTAAAGTCTTCCATTATTTTGACTCCTAAAAAGTACTTATATACTTATTTTTAATTAAACTGAGTAGACTCTGCAAGCTTTCTGGCAGTGTCCTCACCACAACATATCTTAACTAACTCAAGTCCAAACTCGAAAGCTGTTCCCATACCTCTTGATGTTGTTATATTGTCATCTGTGACAACCTTTACCGATGAATCGACAAGCTCTGCCCCCTCCAAATACTTTTCAAATCCTGGGAAGCAGGTCGCTTTTTTATCTCTCAAGAGGCCAATTCTTCCAAGTATGCTTGGAGCAGCACATATAGCAGCAATTCTTCCGCCATCAGCTGCATGAGAGCTTAAAAGATGGAGAAAGTCCTCTCTATCCATATATGATACATGTCCAGGTCCACCTGGCAAAAGTAAAAGATCGTCTTCACCAACAATATCAGCATCTGCTTTTTCGAACATTATATCAGCTGTCACGCTTATATCCTGAGCACTCTTTACTGTCAGCTCATCCTCCAAAGATACAAGCAATACCTTCAAGCCAGCCCTTCTCATAAGATCAACAGGTGTAAGAGCCTCAGCTGTCTCGAATCCATCGTTAAGATAAACATATACCTTCATAAAAACCTCCAATTGATTATAATAATACGCTTAACTTTTTTATTGTAGTTTTAAAAACCATGTGTTATAATTTGCAAGGACGCAAAGTCAATTATTGAAAACTACCTAAGAGTCAGGCTATCTCTCTACAATCAGCATGACTCCTACTCTCTTTTAATTATCAGTTTTCTTTAATTCTTTTACTCCTTTAAATGCATCCTGGCCGGTTGCTACTCCAGCTGGGACGACTATCTCAAGTTTACTGCATTCAGAAAAAGCTCCAATTCCTATATTCTTGAGGCTTTTTGGCAGTTGAACTTTTTCAAGCGACTTGCAGTTCGAAAATGCATAGTTGCCAATATCTACCAATCCGTCAGGAAGAACTACTTGCTTAAGACTCTGCTGATTATAGAAAGCACCAGAAGCAATGTGTTCTACTCCTGATGGAATCTGGTACTCTTCCTTATCACCACCATATTCAAGAAAAATTTTCCCAACAATTATTTCATCTGAATTTTCTAATTTTGCCTTTTCCCAGACTGTACCTTTGACTGCATTTGTTCCAACATACTCAAGCCCAGAAGGCCACTCTATGTTTTCTAACCTAGTGCACGAAAGAAAGGCATTCTCACCTATTCTCTCTATAGTGTCAGGCATTTTTATGCTTTTTAAAGCAGTATCCTCTCTAAAAGCTCCTCTTAAAATCGATGTAACCTCAATTCCATTCACGCTTGATGGGATTTCAATCTCGCTGACTTCCTTGCCAGCATCAGTGACTCCTGCGACAATATATTTGCCGTCATCGCCCAATCTGTACTTCACATATTCAGCTTGCTTTTTCTTTCCGCAAGCGCTAAGCAGGCTAGCAAGGGCTAATACAAGGAGCAAACTTCCAATTATCTTTTTTTTCATATCTATAAAAATCCGACTCAATTTCAAATTATTAAAAAACTATAAGCACATTTATTAATTATATAACATTTGCCCTTATTTTGCACCTATTTCGCCATTCTTTTATCTTTCTTTTACTTAGACCAGAGATAGCAATAAGCCTGTGTTCTGGCTGCAAAATGCTCAGTCTTCAGCAAGTCTTTAATCTGGTCCTTGCTGTACCAGCCAGCATTAATCTCTTCCAAGTCTGAATCACTGGCCCTAATCTGACCTTTAGCCGAGCCTATAACCACTCTGTTGGTCTCGTTAGAGAAGCCTATTGCTGAGTATGAATCAAAGAGTTCATCATCAATCCTCACAACATCTAAGCCTGTCTCTTCCTTCAGCTCCCTGACTGCTGCAGTTTTAGCATCCTCACCCGGATCCACAAGACCTGCTGGGAAGTTGTATACCCAATCTCCAACTGACATTCTGAACTCATGGTTGAGAAGAATCTTTTGGTCTGACTCATCTGTCATTATGATAACCACTCCGTCTACATGGTCATTAATCAGGTCCTTCTGAGTCTTTAAGTCTTTGTTTCTGCTCACAATCTCATAATTTTTCTCATTGCCTTCCTCTGTAGTGTAGGAAATATCATATCTGCTAATGAACTTACCCTCGTTAACCTTTGTGATTGAATTTAATTTCATAATAAAACCCTTTCCCTTATTAAGCGGCTTTCTTTGTAATAGCCACTATTATTCTTATGCAAGAATAGCCATGACACCCGAAAGGTATCATGGCTATTTTTTAAAAAGCTGATGGGGAGAATTGAACTCCTGACCTCTTCATTACCAATGAAGTGCTCTACCACTGAGCTACATCAGCAGACTACAATATAGTATTATATTGATGTAGCAATGTCAAGCATCTTTTAGGCGCGAAGCCGCCTTCTTCCTTATTCTTTGCAGGGCGTTGTCAACCTGCTTATCACTCTTATTCATCATCTGTGCAATCTTGTGATAATCATTTCCCTGCATGTATAACTGAAGAATTTGCTTTTCCAGCTGACTTAAACTGTCAAAGATTTTTCCCTCCAGATTCTTTGCATTTTCCTTGTCAAGAAGTATACTCTCAGGATTTGACTGTTTCTCTGCATAGAGAACTTCCTTAACTCGTCTCACTTCCTTCTTGCCCTCATTGTCAGTAAATTCATCCTCCAGTGATGTTGACGAGTTTAAAGGCTCATTCTTTTTTGTATTGGCATCTCTCACAGCATTGATCATGCTTCTCTGTATAAGAGTATTAGCATAGGTTTTGAAGCTGGCCCCCTTGCTCTCATCGTAGCTTTTAGCCGCATTCCACAGGGCAAACATGCCTTCAGATACCAGATCATCTCCATCTGCGCCCTTTATATAATACTGATTGGCCACGTACTCCAAGAAGGTCTTATATCTGTGAAACAGAATCTCCAAAGCTTCCTCATTGCCATCCTGAAAAGCTTTTGCAAGCTCATTGTCATTCAGTTCTGTCAATTTTTTCTCCTCGGTTCAAAATCCATATAATTTTTGCTTTGAATTATTTCTCTGAATTATTTCTTTAATTGTTCTTTAAACTATTTGCTTTGATTTTTACTTTGAAAAAGCTCTCTGTCTAACTATCTCATAGGCCAAGACACCACAAGCAACTGATGCATTGAGGGAATCAATATCACCCTTCATAGGGATTGAAGCAACAAAATCGCACTTTTCCTTTACAAGTCTGCTAACTCCATTACCCTCATTGCCTATAACGAGTCCCATAGGACCTGTAAGATTAAGGTCATACATTCTGCTGCCATCCATATCAGCACAGACAAACCACATGCCCTGCTTCTTCAGCTCTTCAATAGTTTTAGCAATATTGGTCACCTTAGCCACTGGTGTATAATTAACAGCGCCTGCACTTGTCTTTACAACAGTATCTGTAAGGCCTACAGCTCTTCTGTTATGTATGATAACTCCATGGGCACCAGCCAAGTTGGCAGTTCTAATTATAGCTCCAAGATTATGAGGATCTTCAATATCATCAAGAATTATGATAAATGGTGGCTCGCCTGCAGCCTCTGCCTTGGCAAGTATGTCCTCAAGGCTTGAATACTCATAGGCTGCACATCTTAACACTACGCCCTGATGATGGCCTGTCTGAGCTAGTCTATCAAGTGTCTCCTTGTCGACTCTCTCGACAATTATCTTCTTTTTAGCTGCTTCTCTCAAAATAGTTCTGATTGGTCCATCTTCACATCCATTGAGCACATATATCTTCTCAATTGTCTTACCAGCTCTGATAGCCTCTATACAGGCATTTCTGCCCTCTATAATTGATTCATTAGTTTTCATAAAAACTTCAACCTTCCCAAAATACTCCTATTCTCAAATATGAGATTTCCAAATACTACAAGCATATTTCGCTGTGATTCTTAAATGCCACAATCAGCTTTTACTGCAATCCCAAGTGAATCAGCTCCATGAGTCTGTCATATCTTTTGAGCAGGTAAAGCGAACCCACAAGTGCCTCAAGGCCGGTTGCCTTGCGATACTCAAAGAGACTTGCATTCTTTGCACAGGTGTTAGTCTTTGCATTCATGCCTCTTTTGTAGAATCTTTTTTCTTCCTCGGTCAAAAGATCCTCAATTTTATCAATCGACTTAGCCTGAGCCTTAGCGCTAACCATAGAGTTTGCGTCATTATTAATCTTGTTAACCTGCCTTTTTCCTGTGTTTGCCACAAGAAATGTCCTTACTGCAAGGGAATAAACAGCATCCCCAACATAGGCAAGCACTATAGGATTTAGATCCTTAGGATCTACCTCCTTGATTCCCATGCGCCTTATCATGCAGTCCACAAAATCTAAACCAGTCTCATTTCCTGCCACAATACCAGTCTCGCTTTCTGCCACAATGCCAGTCTCGCTTCCTGTCTCATTTTCTCTCTTATTAAGATCCTGAGCCACATTATCAGCCACTTTTAAGCTCTCTTCCATCTCACACCTTCTCTAGTGTCTTCAAGGACAATTCCCTGAGCAAGGAGCTGGTCCCTAATCTCATCAGCTCTCTTAAAGTCCTTATCTTTTCTAGCCTGCTGTCTTGCAGCGATAAGGTTCTCAATATCCTCATCAAGGATTTCTTCCTTACGATCCACAACAAGGCCCAAAACATCAGTAAGTGTTCTAAACTCTGTATAGATAGCATCTATAAATTCCTTTGAAGAATCCTTTGAGCAGTTTGAATTAGCAAATCTAACCAGGTCAAATACTGCCGCTATAGCATCAGCTGTGTTGAAATCATCATCCATGGCAGCATCAAAGTTCTCCTGGAACTTGCGAGCCTCATCGACAAGTCTAGCTTCCTCATCTGTCATCTTCTCAAGGCTTGCAGCCTGAGCACAGGACTTTAAGTTATCTGCTGCAGTGACAATTCTCTCAAGACCATTCTTTGCAGATTCCATCAACTCTCTAGAGAAATTGATTGGATTTCTGTAGTGAGCGCTGAGCATAAAGAATCTAAGCACCTGCAAATCGTAATTCTCACTGATATCTCTTACAGTGAAGAAATTACCTGCCGACTTGCTCATCTTCTTGTTGTCGATATTGAGAAATGCGTTATGCATCCAATACTTAGCGAAAGGCACCCCATTGGCCGCCTCAGACTGAGCAATCTCATTTTCGTGATGTGGGAAGATAAGGTCCTCACCACCTGCGTGAATATCAATCTCATCAGCGAGGTATCTCTTAGCCATAACTGAGCACTCTATATGCCAGCCTGGTCTGCCGTCGCTCCATGGAGACTCCCACGAAGGCTCGCCTTCCTTCTTTGGCTTCCAAAGAACGAAATCAAGTGGATCTTCCTTCTCATCCTGGCCTGAAACCTTGATTGCGTGGCCTTCATCTCTATGTCCAGCCTCAAGGTCATCTATATTCTTCTTTGAGAGCTTGCCGTAGCCCTCAAACTTTCTTGTTCTGTAGTAAACTGTGCCATTGACTTCATATGCATAGCCCTTCTCAATAAGGGTCTTAATCATATCTATCATGCCACCGATTTCTTCAGTTGCAAGTGGGTTATATGAAGCAGGCTTAATATTCATGCCCTCCATATCCTTCTTGCACTCCTCAATGTATCTTTTTGAGATTACATCTGCACTTGTGCCTTCCTCAATTGCCTTATTGATAATCTTATCGTCTACATCTGTGAAGTTTGAAACGTAAGTTACATCGTAACCCTTGTACTCAAGATATCTTCTCACAGTATCAAAGCAGATCATAGGTCTGGCATTTCCTATATGTATAAGGTTATATACTGTAGGTCCGCAGACATACATCCTTACCTTATTGCCTTCAAGTGGCTGAAATTCCTCTTTTTTTCTAGATAGTGTATTAAATAACTTCATAACTTATCCTTTCAAAATGATTAATTATTCTTGTTACAAGCAGAACAGCCGCTGCAGTTGGCACATTTGCCCTCAAGTGCATTGACGCTGTTATCATACATAAAGTTGCTGACAGAATTGATCATACATATTGCCTGGGCTGAGATTCCCTCTCCGCTTCCTGTAAAGCCTAAGCCCTCCTCAGTTGTAGCCTTGACACTAACTCTAGATATATCAAGTCCCAGAGCATCAGCAATATTCTTTCTCATATCAGCTATATAAGGTCTCATCTTAGGCCTCTGAGCTATGATTGTCGAATCAATATTTTCAATTATATAATTGTTCTCATCAAGAATTCTTCCCACTTCCTTCAGGAGCATAATGCTTGAAGCGCCCTTATACTTCTCATCAGAATCCGGAAAATGCTTACCTATATCGTCAAGTGCTGCCGCACCCAAAAGTGCATCCATAATAGCATGCAAGAGAACGTCCGCATCCGAGTGGCCTAAAAGTCCCAACTCATAAGGAATTTTTACACCGCCAAGAATCAAGTCTCTATCTTCAACAAGTCTATGCACGTCATATCCACTACCTACTCTCATGCAAGAACCTCCATTTTTCTTTACTTATGCACAAAGCGCGGAAAGCATGTAATCATGACTTTCCGCGCTTTCTTTATTAAGTAGCGAGAGGGGGATTTGAACCCTCGACACTACGGGTATGAACCGTATGCTCTAGCCAACTGAGCTATCTCGCCATATTAGGTGTATATGGGACCTACAGGGCTCGAACCTGTGACCCTCTGCTTGTAAGGCAGATGCTCTCCCAGCTGAGCTAAGATCCCATACAGTTCTCGGAAACGAGTTCCGAAACACAAGTGCTATTATATGGGTTATGCCCCACATATGTCAAGCACTTTTTAAAATTTTTTTCAAAAAAATTGAGAGGGAGCAAAAAGTCCCTCTCAATCTATCTTAGCAATTAATATTTCCGTCATGAAAACAAGACCGAAACTAGCCCAAA
>Ga0326513_10000799_pt1 | contig 26614 bp, 13 predicted proteins | sample 2_2465_0518_D_FD_203654 | JGI IMG/M metagenome (GOLD analysis project Ga0326513, IMG submission 203654) | Bovine rumen microbial communities from UC Davis, California, United States - 2_2465_0518 | ecosystem: Host-associated > Mammals > Digestive system > Stomach > Rumen | place: USA... | reverse complement strand
AGGAACGAGACTCTAAGACATTAAGGGGTTTTTATTGTTTTTGTATTATTCATAGGCTTACCAAGATTCAATTTCTTGATGGAAGGTAAGTTACAGAGGTTTATCGGACAGTAATATTCTAAAAAAATTCGCATGTGGTGCAAATTTTGTCAACATCTCATAAAGTTGAGCTTGCGAAACCTGAGTAACTCCATAAAAAAACTCCCCCACCACTTTCGTGATGAGGGAGCGATTTAATTATCTAATCAATTTAGGATATGTGGAGAGAAATTATTTCTAAACTTATGCTGTTACAGTAATCTCAACAATCTGACCGTTGATATTTATGCGATAGGTACCAGCCTCCTTACCTGTGAAGGTATAAGTTCCATCATTGTTGTTTACGATTTCAGCCTGAGCAGCAGTTGCTGTTTCTGCAGGAGTTGCGACATCATCACCAGAAGTCTTCCATGTGTCGAAGCCACCAGCAGCAGCTGTCAACTTACCCTTCTTTGTGATAATTGGAGCTGGAGATGAGATGTATTTTGCATTGCCATTCTCACGACAAGTAATGATAGATGTGCCGTTTACAGCTATAGAATTTACACTTGCTGTGAGAGCTGCAGTTGTTGCTGTAGTAACAATCTTGATAACCTTAACTGCATACTCGCCATTATTCTCGTTGTAAACATCGAAGTACAGATTACCAGCAGCAGCCTTTTCACTCGTATCATCAATCTTTTGCAAAGATGTCTTTGCAACCGCATACAGACCAGTTACAATTGTTTTACCATTTACAACAGTAACCTGTGTCCATGTAGGATCAGCACCTCCATTATATGTCTTTGAAAGATATATGTTAGCTGCTTCAGCTTTAGCACCTTCAGTTGTTACAGGTGCTGTAGGCATTGTTGTCAATTTATAGTAATTCGTAACAGCTGTTGTTCCTACCTCAACACCAATCTGCTGATACTGTGCAACTACAGTCTTACTACCATCTGTATAATCATATACATAAGCATAAGTACCTGGAGTCAGGCCAGTAATATCTATCTCTGCTGCTGATCCAGAAGCAACTGTAATAGGATCATCATTTACGCCATTATCAATCTTTGTTACATTATTAGCAATGTTTGTTTGCTTTGCCAGTTCGACAGAATTACGGCCTTTAATGTTATCACCAGTCACAGTCCATTGCTTGAGGAGAGCATCCATAACCTCAGCCTCACTTGCCTTATAGTCTGCACCATTCTTTGTAATCTTATAGAGCAGAGAATTTGCATCTGTAAGACCCGTTACAAGAGCTGCAGTAGCGCTTTGGTTGTTCATAACCTGAACATAGATGTTTTTACCAGTAGATGTTGCATACTCGTCTGTAGTATAAACATGTCCCTGCTGATAAGTTGTGATAGAAGGTGTTGCTACAGTTGTAACTGTTGTCTGCTCACCATCATATTCAACCATTTCCTTAACTACAGCATCGAAAGTGATTGGGAAGAGACCTGCAGGATCACCATCAACTATAGAAGACCAACCATTGGTGTTATCTGTAATCTTGAAGATATAGGTATAGGCATAGTTGTTGAGCCAATTTGTATAAGTAGAAGGAACTACTGCCTTTGCACCATGAATTGTGATTACCTCATCAGAACCATCAGTTGAAACGAGAGTATAGTCAACACGAAGAGTAAGAGGCTGACCTGATGTATTAGGAAGAACTGGAGTATAATAGTTCGCAGCACTCTCACCAGCAAATGTAGCCATAGGAAGTGAACGACCAAGATAAATGCTACCAGCATCCTCATTACGCTCTGGTGTAGTATAGTTGTTAGTCAAAGTACCAAAAGCTAGGTATGGAGTTTCTTCAGAACCTTTAGTTACGGTTACAGAAGCCTTGTTGTAATCAGCCTCAGATTTATTTGTTGATCCAATATGAGGATAGTGAACTGTGATTGTTCCACTCTGAGGAATTACTTGTCCGGCAGGAGTATACAGAGTTGCATTAGAAGCTCCACCTGTCAATCCAGAAGCAGCACTTGGCCCATCTTGGATGGTAGTTGCTTCATTATAATAGAACTGTACATTCTTTACAGAATAGCCAGGAACAGTCTCATAAAGGCCTACACGAACCTTTGATGTGATATTCTTAAACTTAAGAGTTACAACATTGTTGTACTGTTCCTTAGGAACATTGGTAATATCTGTAATATAGCAATTGCTGAGATCATCTACGCTCTTACCAATAAAACGATAAGCTGTACCAGAAAGATTTTCACCAGTAGCAATCTTTGTTACAGAAATCTCACCAGTGCCCAACTCTCCCTCTGTATCCTTAGCTGTACCAGAAACCATTTTCTTGTTTCCTGTAGAATAAGCAACGAAGTCATACTGAGGTTGTGAGTAATCCCAATATTTGATAGTCTGCTCGATTACACTACGCTCGATCTGTGATGCTGGGTCTGTACCAATAGCATCATGAGTCTGACCTACATACTCCCAGTTATTAGTATTAGACTCCGTAGTACCTGCGGAATTAGCAGAATACTTAACAACGTAGTTATCAAATACTACTGTAGTAGATGGAGATAGTTCCTGCTCAGTACCTTTAGTTCCCTCTACAACAAATGTATTACCAAGCATACCTGCAGCAGTACCGCCAACAATATCAGCACGTGTTAACTTCTTGTTACTTGCTGCGAATGTAATTTCTCCATTTGTCTGATTCTCAGGGGTGATATTAGGATCACCTCCAATAAAATCATTATCCGAACAGCCAACAAATGCGAGGGCTGCGAATGCAACTATTAGATAATTATAAGTTTTCATAATTGAATGTTTTTTGGTTTTATTATTAATGTTTTTTGAATTTCTGACTAATCCCTTAGAAACAAGATGACAGTCATGGGCTGACCAGAGTCAGCAGGAATGAGTGTAAGTTTAATTTCTTTCTGTGTCTTTTTAAATGGGTTTTAGAGTGTTAATACTTATTTTGATTTTTGTTTTTTTCTATATATAATTTGCAATTGAGGAATAAGAGTAAGAGTGTAGCCTTCCAACTCTCCCCTTAAAGGGGGAGCAGGAAGGTGATTGTTACATCGGAATCTCGTATGTCAACGTGTCGTAGTCTATGACTACTGCGTCGAAGCCTGAGCCAGACTTTCTTGACGGAATCTTGATGGTATCAACATCAATCTCAATGGTGATGATTCCGCCCTTGTAGCGTCGCTTCACCTGCGGGGTGACATCGAACACGTAGGTTGAGTCGAGTCCGTTGTTGAAGTACATGTTCACATCGAGGAAGTTTTTCACCTTACTGTCGTCTGCAGAGGCGCGTGTAGCGCGACTCGGATTTATATTGCAGAGACCGAAGGTAAAGAGTCGTCCGCCGATGATATCAACGTCTTCTCCATCCTTCATGATGTGACGCTTCATTCTCTGATAGAAGTTCACCGAGATCTCATCATCTGAGGTGTAGCCTGTATTGAGGTTTGTCTGGCGAGCCATTCCTGACAGGTTTGCCGTTCCCTCAACTCCTGCTACTCGTCCTCGGTTGTTGTAGAGGATGACCTGCGTGAGGTAGATGTAGGTACGAGGGAGAAGCTGCATACGTGCGTTCTTGTAATAGACGTTTCGCTCCTCGTCGTAGCCGTCGTAGTCGGCAGGATCCTGTGAGACATAGAGGTCTTCGTAGTAACCTCCGAAGAGGAACTCAGGCTGGTAGTAGGCGAACTGATGCTTCGGAGAATGTCTTGCCGGCGCCATACCTGCGTTTGTGTAACAGGTGATGTATTCGTAGGTTGAGGATTCATCGAAGTGGAGCGACTGAACTCCGTCGATGGTCTGCACCTCGTTCCAGGCAAGGATGTCATAGAATCCGAAGTTATAGCGTGCCGATAACCTTCTGCCTTCTATCTGGTGTTCGTTAGGCGATTTATGTATGCCTTTTGCATCCGCTCCAGTATAGTAGCGACGGATATTAAACACCTCAGGATTGACGATATCCCATGTTCCAAAGATCGCGTTGTCTTGATTATCCCATCCATAGTACCATTCATCTCTCCAGTTGTATGTGGAGTCGTAGTACTCGTTGTGTTCCTCGTCGATGACCAGGGAGTAGTCCCAGAGGACGTCGAGGTCGAGATTTACCTCCGGCAGCGTCATGATGATGTCGGCTCCATCATCAGGAAAGTGAAGCGGCGGTTCTATGGTGCACGAGAAGAGCGAGAGCTGCAAGGCGAATAGTACCGATACCCAATGGGCGGGGCGCCAAATATGACGCTTGTTATTATTGCTATTCATCGGCGCCTCCTTTCTTTCTTTGATACAGTTCCGAGCGATTGAAGCTTACGCCCTTCTTCTGTATTCTTCGGAAGAGCAGGTCGTATGTGAGATGCACTCCGATGTTTGTCGGACCTAACCATGAAAAGACGTGGTTGCGTTCCTTGAAGTTCTCTTTCTTTCCGAGGTAGTCGTAATAGTAGAGCCCGTCTTCTATTGTTGACTTCGGATTGCCATAGACATAAGGGTCGTACTTGGTTCGGTAGTATCCCACTCCGAGGCTGAACTCCAAACGCCAGCGCTTGTTGCGGCTGATGTTCATGGTGTAGCCAATGATGGCACCAGCTCCGAGGCCTTCGCCTTCCCATCCCTTTGTCTTGCTAAGGCCTATACCATATATATTAGTATGGACGTAGCCAGAGACGTAAGGACCAATGAACTGCCCCTGCCCTACGAAGTAGTAACGGCCTTCGAGAACGTAGTCTCTTATTTGCCAGAACTGCTGTCTGCTCCAATGGTGCCAGTACGGACCTGTGAAGCCGAGGTTGGCAGTGAAGTGACCCGTGAGAGGATAGTATTCCAGTTGCACGTTAGGACTTGGTGCCCAGTAGTGTCCCGGTAGATAGAAGAAGTCATACAGCAGGTTAGTCCTTATGCCGAGGATATGCCGGCGGTAGAGACGAAGCGGTACGAACGGTACTTCCTTACTCTCAGGTTCTTGAATAAGATCCGCCCCATAGAGTACAGGTTTTCCGATATCTCCGTAAGGCTCTATTATGAGCTTAGGAATGGTCTCCTGTTCAGGAAGAATCTCGATGGCGATGCTGTCAGGTTTGTTCTGCATTCCGGAATTGCCAGAACTTACAGGACTGCTGCTCGCCTGAGCCTGTGCTTTTTTCTTGAAGAAGAGTACTACGCGTGCTACTCGTAGCTTTGGGTAGTAGATTTTGTAGAGTCTGTTCCAGAGCCTACCTCCGTCAATTCTCTTAAGGTGCTGTTTCAGCTGGGCTAGCATTCCAGCCTTATGGTACTTGTCAACGAGCGATTTTACTATTTTGTAACTTGGATCGTTGGCTTCCTTCATGAGATATAGGAGTTGACCATAGTCTTCAGGCTGGTCATTGTAGGTGCTGTGCTCTTCGGGAAACTTCAAGTGTCGATTTATGTAATCAAATGCGTGAGCTGAGCGTTCTCGGCTCAATGTCTGGTTCCATCGATATGGACCTTCTGGTGATGATGCGCCTCTTACCATCATGGCGTGTGGCTTAAGGCTGTCTGTATTAATCTGCGGTATCAGATCCCGAATCAGTTCCTTTACTGATTCCTGTGTGGAATCGACGCGGTAAACATCTACCGGGAATATTACCCTTAGTGCTACCTTGTAGAACTGTTCGTCGGTGATGGATGGTTCCTGATTCTCGTCTAATATAAATATGTATGGATATTTACTGAAACGAGCGGAGTCGTCAGACTGGCTAAAAACACTTACAAATACTGTCAGCATCAAGGTAAGTAGTAGAGAGCGTCTATGTCTTCTGACCATCTGCATCATTCATGTTTTGGTATTTTTTAAGGGTTATTATTTTTTATATTTTTTTGTTTATTGTTTTGCAAATTTAAGTATTTTTCTTCAAAATTGCAAGAAAAAGATGTTAAAAAATTAGTCTTTTTGAAAAAAAACTGCATTTTTCGCAATTTTTCATGTAATTTGCAATAGAAACTGAGGGATTTTCTTACAAATTCCAACAAAAACGTGCTTTTGCACGAAATAAATGCACTTTTTACACGTTATCGCACACAATTTTTGAGTGTATCTTTTTCACTTCTACGGAGTTGGCACGAAGAAGCCATCAAGACAAAGAAAAATTCCAATCTTACCAATTCTTCATTTTATATCAAAATTAGAATTAATTCTTGATAAAAATGGAATGCCACCTATGAGGGCTGTAAGCCCGATATCTAAAAGGGCAGTCCGTAAGGGCTGTTATATAAAGGCGGTCATAGTAATTTGAGTGCCGTAGGTACGATATCTATAATAAGTGCCGCACTTACAGCGCTCCATGAACTACGCCTATCTATTTTAACGGCGCTTACGCACCGCCCTTTTAGATGTCGCACCTACGGCGCTCATTGGCCGCTTGTCTAATTCTCCAAAAAAGACTGGGCATATAAGCCGTTTATGATACCCTTAAAACTCTTTTTCTGGAATAAGAGTTAAATAAGAGCAGCATAAGAGGAACATAAGAGGAACTAAGGCGGAAGAATTTCCGATTATTTCCTTACCGCCTTAGAGCCATTTATGATATATACCTGACCGCTATGAGGAGTGACCACACGACGGCCGGAAAGGTCGTAGATGGCATCAGTCTTGTAGTTGAGCAGGATATTGCAATCCAAGAGAGGCAAGCCCGTTGCATCCTCCTCCGGAGCAAAGACGAAGCGTATGCCCTTGGCGAAAGACTTGCTCAGCGTGTCGTCCTCATCGGCTGTTGACGAATTGAACCGCTTGAAGTCCTCAACATCAAGATATGCCTTATGAGGATTGAGCCATGTGCCTGAGTATCTGTAGAAGCCTATACCGCTTATGGCAGGCTTATACGCAAGGGTATAGCAATTTGTTGTAGCAGCAGATACCCTCATATCTGAAGGATTACCGCTAAGGTAAGAATCATGAGAGTAGTTATAGCCCTCGGTATCTGTTGCCTTATGGGTTGAACCATAGAATATATAGGTATCAACAGCACCATAAACCACATAGCCTATATTAGCCGTGATATAATCCACACGCTTCAAGGTTACGATATTCTCATCAATACTTACCGCAGCATAAACCTTGATATCGCCCTCAGGCACTCGGGCATTATTCGGCAGACAGATGGTTGACCATCCCTTGCCAGGAGTCTGCCCTATCTCGGCTATTCTGAGTTCATACATCTCAGCCTCCTTATACTCTATCTCCTCGGAGTAGGCGCCAAGACCTCCACGCTGATTGGCTGCACGAATCATATAGAAGCCCTCTCGCATATCTTCACCATAGAGATTGAAGTCGAGATTCGTATCTGCCACGTTAGCGAAGTATTTCCATTTGCCGTCGGAATCCTTCTTGAAGATGAAGTAGCAGAGGTCCATGCCGTCGGCACTCGCTTTCCACTTGAGAACGCCACCCTCAATACTGATATTGGTAACAGCCTCCCGTTGAGCAGTATATAAGGCAGGATCAAATTCCAGCACTTCATTAACCTCATACTCGGAAGCCTCGGCATTTGTGAGAAGATAGTCATCAGAACCGGCAGCCGGAGCACAAGCGGCAAGAGAACGTCTGCCGAGAGAGACGAGGTTACCATCGGCATCCTTTGTCTTGTACTCATGGAAACGCAGTACCATTCCACCATACATAGCACCCCAACCGGCATCACGAGGAAGAGCCGTAACGGTTGTATTGAGGAATGTGCAGGCTGGTGACTGGTTAGGAGCAACGCCCCACGGACGGGCAAGAGTCCAGTCCTTTTCACCCATATTCTGCATAGACTCAGGATCACTTTCCGTCGTAATAAGACAGTCGTTGAACACATAGCCCCATCTTTGATTCGCATTGGTGTGAGGAGCAGCGATATTGTTTCCTGCTCGGTCACGATGTATGATATTACATTTCTCAAACCATACATTACCGCCACCGCTAATCCAATCCACGACACCAGCAATAGAACAGTCCTCAAGATATGCGCAGAAATGCGGATCAGTCTCGGAGTTACTGGTATAATATGTGTCCTGATAACTCCACATAGACACATTCTTCAGAATAGCGCGACTTCCATGTCCCTGAAGAACCACGGCACGGGCAGCATTATTCTGAGAAGCCGACATAGCCTTATGGTAGTTGAAACGATTCTCAAGAGTGAGGTCCTGAGCATAGAAATCGGTTGCAGAAGCAGGAAGATGGAGAGTAGCCGTATAGCCGATACCCTCAATGACAGGTCTGTTGAATATCCTGGTACCATTCTCGCTCTGACCTATGAGCGAAACATTGGGACGTGAAATCCTTGTCTTGTTATTATCAAGGGTGGTGCCGAGCAGATCGTTGCGCTTCACGCCATCACCATCATATAGGGTTGTGGCATCCTCGTTAGTAGAAGGCACAATCGTCTCATTACCCTCAAGCTCATACTCGCCATCAGGCACGAAGATATAGAAGCGGCCAAGACCAGAGGTATTATTAGCAGCATTAATACCTTCAGAAAGCGTACCGTCAACACCTACTATCCAATTGAACTTCCTATGCTCGATAGGAACGATCTCGGATGCTGTCCTGAACGTAACGGAAATATCACTATCATACATGCCACCGAATACATCCTGCAGGGTATTGGCAGGAATAGTGAGGGTGTATTCCTTGTTCACTTCAAGATTCCAGTATCTGAGAACGAGAGTAGAACCCTGAAGGGCAGTAAGAGCATCACCCTGGGCAACACCTTCATTATACAGTCTTATGCCGGTACTGCTTTCCACAGCCTTCATCGTTCTGCTGAAACTGAGACTGATAGTACCGTCAATAGGCTGATCCAGAGGAATAACCTCGCTATTGTAACCTGTGGAATTGACATATATGCTCGGACTTCCCACAAGCATAGGACCTGTCTCAATAACAGGAATGAAGTTGAGGTAATATGCGTCAATAGTAATACCACCATTTGAAACAAGATATACGATAGCCGTATGGTTGTCGATATTTGCCTGGGCAACAGAAATCTTACCATTCTCAGCAGTCGCAGTCACATTAGGGAACTCGTCATTCTCACCCACATTGAATGGGACATCAATCTCAAAATTCTGTTTCAGACTTGCAAGCTGTGCAGCCGTAAGGGTTGTGCTGCCATAGGTAACGGATGCCAGTTCAGGCATATTGGCTGTGATAGGTCTGTATGTGATAGACAATGCCGTACACCAGGTATTGTAAACATTACCGTTGTTTCCGTCATCCTCGAACTCAACAGAATGCTGTGTCCATCCCAATACATAGGTATGGGATATCTTCGCAGCCTCAGCATGTTCAGAACCAGAAATCTTAACAGAAGTAGGAATAGGGCTAAGAGCCTCAAGTTCTATGATACAATCCTTAATGGCAGGGAATGTTATAGTGGAATGCTCGTTAATCTGACAACGGTCATCGTATGACGTGTTATCAAACTTTCCGGCAACCACATTTCCGTTTACCACCCATAATGCCCCGTCCTTATACACCTCAGACGCATTCAGGTCAATCTTCATGTCGATGAAGTCGTCACCCTTCCAGAGCTGAGTGACAAGGATACCTGATGAACGCTCGTATGAAATAGTCGGAGCGCCACCGTTCTTTGTGAGATTCCATGTCACCTTGGTATCTTCCGTAATGTCAAGAACGCTGAAGATGTTCTCCACAAAGACTGGGAACAGACGCAGGTCAGTATCAGGAGCCCGATATTCCTCGCCAAGGGAATACATATTATTATTTTCATCCCTCCATGCCTTTAGGGTATGGTTGTCATAATACAAGGTCTTATTATAAGGTATAGTGAACTTATCGCCTTCCTCAACCCATAAAGGCTCAGGAGCTACACCCGAAGCAAATTCTCCCGTACTGAATGTGATGTAATGTGTAGGTCTTGGCAGGAAGCATACCTCGATAGTATAATGTTGGGTGATCTCAAACTGCAACTCGTATGTATCAAGTTCATCTTCTGCAACAGGCAACTCGGTGAAAGTGAAAGCAGAACCCTTCCATGAACCGTCAGGCTGCTTCACGGCATTCTCCATCTCTGTACCTTCTGTTCCAACCATTCTTACACCTGTGATGACGCCATCCGTTCTCTCTACCTGAAGAAGAGGAAGAGGTTCACCAGCTTCCGTAAATCGGGTAGCATCAACAATCTTGTCAAACTCATAGCCGAACTTACGCTTGAAGGTTGCATGTACGCGGTTACCCTGCTGGAATGCGAATCCGCCGTCAGCAAGCTCCTTAGCCTCATATTCACCACTACCCTTGATTTCAACAATCTCTCCACGGACACTATTGTCCACATCCATGTGGAGCTCCATCAAAGCAGCAGGCAGAGAGTAGCACCTTATCCATTTATAATAGCTGAAGTCATCACCTATGGCGATGGTGACACGCGGATTAGGATTGGAGGTGACATAGGTATATACATATCCATGCTCACCATCCTCGCGTATCTTTCTTGTCTCAAGCTCGTCAAGAACAGGAATGTGATCGTCAATAGTCGTTGAGGTGATTTCCGAATAACTGTAGATCTTTATTGTGGCACCTGCGCAAGAAGGCAGGTCGATGGTTGTTCCAGGACCGAATGCCGCCCAGTCAGGAAGGTCATCATTTCTCATGAATCCGGAAACATTGGTATGAATCCAGAGAGCCACGTCACGGGTATGATCTCGACGGACACCATCCTCGATAACCTCGACATCGACCTTACTCGTCCAGAAGAAGTTAAGATTAGGAGTATCCCAGTGTATCTTCTGAACATTATTCATGGTAAGGAAGTCCCAATACAGCTCATCACCACGCACACGGTTCTCCTTGTCAGCAATATTATGCTCGAATACAGGTGTCAATACTATCTCCTGTCCTTCATAGTCGAAAGAATAGTACTTGCCAAGCTCATATCTCCTTGTACCATCAGTCCAATACATCAGGGTGTATTGATTCTTGAAGAAGGTGTAGTTATTCGGGATACAGAAAGAGCGTACTCCTGTCAAAGTCTCAGGAGCTATGCTGACTGCGTTGTTGAAGGTGTTAGGATCAGGAACATCATGCACGCCTGAGCCTTCGATATTGAATACTACCGTACCCATAGCACCAGGCTTGAAATGTGCCACGATATTCTTTTCAGAGGTCAAAGTGAACCCATATATATTCTTTCCGGTAGTCTCTGTCTCACCATCAACCCATTTGTCGATAACATATTCCCTTTCAGCCTCAGCACTCACGGAAACCTCTGTACCAGCCTCGAAATATGCTACAACTCCATTTTCCAGCTCATTATATAAGTTACTATACTTAGGAGAGATGCTAACATCACCCTTTGTTACATCATCCGAGGTGGCAGTTACCTTGATAAGGTCCTTACGTGTAAAGAGCACCTCGATAGTGGTGATACCGCCCTCTTCAGGAACGGTAAACTCATTACCCGAGATAGTCACAGGGTCTCCGCCTTCCACTCTCTTCCTGAATCCGGCAAAGGTATAGCCATAGCCTGGTGTTGCTTCCAGAGTCACGACATCACCCTCTCTGAATCTCGTACCAGTATTGACATGAGATGCTCCCTCAGAGGTGAGGGTAACGGTAGCCTCACCAGCTTTCTCCGGTATCTCATTAGGATAGGTCTCGGCATCGGCATTAGTTATCACATTTGTTGTCACCACGTTAGGCAGTACAGGATATGTCACGCTAAGATCTTTGAAGAATCCCCAAGGAGCACCCGAGCCAGCCTTCTCCACAATGATATCAAGAGTTGGAGATTCGCCCTCATAGGTAAAGGTGATGGTCTTGCCATTGTTCGTCACCGTTCCCTGATTGCTAAGCACGGTCGCATCCTCCTCGCGCAGCTTCACTACGGCATGGTTGTCACCCGTGAAGCTTGTAGAGGTATGGTATAAGTCATCATTCTTGTCTGAAGCGTTGAGCGTAATGGTCATGCCATAGACTGCAGGAATCCTGAGTACGGTATTGTCATTAAACTGTGCTCCATTCCCGGAAAGCTCGTTTATACGCTCATCGGTATTCACGGCCTTGCTCGATGTAGCATCAATAACGAGAGGCACGTCAACCATTGCTCCCTCAACATTCACCCCCTTAACGTATGTCATGGTAAAAGGATCGCTGGTATAGTCATGCAACTTAATTGTAGGAGCACCGTCAAGCTTATCAAACGGCCAAGTTACGGTCAGTTCATGGTCGGTATCGGTTATCGCCTTTGTGCACTTCGTTAGCACAGGATAGAGAGTGGTGTTCTGATAGAACGTGTAGTTTCTTCCGAGATCATACTTCGTACCAGTCTCTGAATCCTCCCATCCAGTAACAGCCCATCCCTCACGATACAGGGTGGTATTATATGGAATGAATGCCTGATGCGCCTCATTCACCTCCACCTCGTTAGGAGCAGTACCGAGAAGGGTCTTAGGGTATCTATTCACGAACTTCACCTTCGATGCACTTGCATCACGAACTGAGATATAAGGCAGATAGACCGTCTTATCATTCTCAGATGCGATAGTCAGTATCGTGGCATCTCCCGTATATTCAAATCTCACGAAGTTAGACTCCTTGTTCTCATGATAGCAGTTGCCTGCCTCGCTTGGGTACAAGTCCCATTTCTGTCCATTCTCCGCAGATATTGTCACCTTGCCTTTACCGAATTGGCAGTTTCCAATAGTAATGGTTACAGGTCCCTCTACTGGAACTCGTGCGTGAAATCCAACGTAGCCGTGACTTGCATCATGATATGCAGTACCGATATCGATGGAAGAAGACATGTCACCTACAGGTACAAGATGCGTATCACCTCTGTCGTCGATGATAACACCAGTCTCGAACTTATTATTCTGTCCGTAGTTTCCAAGCAAGGTATTGCCATTTGAGAAATCCCATGAGAAGCCGGCAAAGGTGCTACGGCAGAATTTCTCTTCCATATCAATAACCACACCGTCCTTCACGCTTATAGCCTTTACCCAGCAGTCCTTTACAGGCACTACGGAATAAGCTCCTGTGAATCTCTCCTTATAGTTGGTAGTAGTAGGTGTAGAGCCGTCAAGGGTATAATATACAGTAGCTCCCACCACGTTGTTCTTTATCGTTGCCTTGTCCTTTGTCTCAGCAAATGCAACAGCCACAGCACCTTCGTTGATTACCCTCACAGTATGCACATAGCTTTCGCCGTCAGTAACAAAACGGAGCGTTGTAGCAGGACCTACATAGTTGATAACCGCCATTCCACCAGCATAATCAGACCTGGCGTCGAATGTGTTTGGAGAGATAGTACCGCCATTATCCGAAGTGATGGTGAACCTCGGCGAACCACTTCCAAACGTGCATCGGCTTACGTAAATCGTGGCATTACCAGCCACCTCAATGCTAAAGCCGCTATCAGCATTGAACTTCCAGCCATGCTGATTGTCGTGATACTCACTATTATCCCCTATCCTGTCGATCAGCTCATGATCGTCGAAGTCGAAGTCCTGATCGCGGAAATCATAGTAGAACTCTGAACCGAGAGATGCTATCTCCTTGTCGGTCACCAAGTTTCCGATGAGACCGTCAGTTCCAATAGCTGCTACAGAATATCTGTCCTCTGTTCCAAAGCTATTATAGCCTGCTACCGACTTGGCAGTAAACGGAGAGCTTGTGTCGTAAGAAAGGACATCAGAACCCACTATGGCTATGATATTGTTACCATCGAACACGGCGTATGCGCTTGCTCCATCCACAGACGTCCAAGTAATGATTTCGTTCTGAACGGAGATACCGGCAGGAGCCGGCAAGTAGGAAACAGGAGAAGCAACTATATTCGCCGGACTGTTATCCACATCCACGCTCACCACATGACCGCCACCCGTCATGGCTGTCCATTTCTCTCCACGCGGAGCTATATTCTTCGTTGTCTTGTAGTATGAAACCTTGGCTTTGTCATCCCAAGCCCTACCGAGATAATACTTTCCTGCCATATCAGCACCCTCTGCATTATCTATGGTACACTCGTTGAAAATATATCCGTTATATGTACCCGGAGTATTGTATCTTCTCGCTGCTGTGATATAAGCCACAGTAGAAGACTCTATCAGCAGGGCACACTTCTCGAACCATACGTTACCGCTACCGCAGATGAAGTCCACGGTACCATGTATCTCACATCCCTCAAAATAGGAACTGGCATTATTATCAGAATAATAGGTATCCTGACGGCCAAGCAGACGGATGTTCTTATATACATTATTCGAGCCTTCGTCATAAAGGGCAGTACCGCGCTCAGCATCTGTAGTGGAATTATATTCTACGATACTGTGAAGGGTGAGGTTCTGCATTATGACATTTGAACCGGTCCTTAATGTAGCAGAAGACCAGATGCCTTCTGTTGCAGGATGATTCTGAATAATAACGCCATCACGGCTCTGACCTACGATTGTCGTATAATCCCTAACCTGGGTATTTATGTCGGTACCAAGTTCATAGGTTCCGTTCTTGACAAAGATAGTTCTTCTGTCAGATGAAGTGCCCCCCGTAGCAAGAGCCGCCTTGAGTTCATCAACATTTGACACGACGACATCATAAAGACCTGACGGAACAGGGATTCCCTCATCCCCAATAGGAGCATCGATTTCCTCTACCTTGATATAAGGAATATAGATCTCGTTCTGCTTGCATTTCAGAGTCAGGCGTGTAGCTCCACCTGTATAGTTATATGAAACAACAGGCTCGCCTGTACTGCTTGTGAATTTCGCATTATTGTCATTAAGTGAAATTGTTGTGAGTTCCGTATTTTCAGAATCAGTAATAACAATATCACTATTATAGTCTGTCTTACCCAAGGTTATTTTCACCGGTCCATAAACATCAAAGGACATTGACTGTCCTGTGTTAGCAAACCACAGACCATAAGTCGAATTCTTATAATAAGTATTAAATGAAATATGCGGATTTGTAGAAGTCTCTACAGGATTGCCATTTTCATCAATAGAGATACCAAAAACGCTTGCACTTCCAGTTGTGCTCTTGTCTTTGACAATATCATAAGCATTACCTGTGCCTGTGAAGTCAAGTTCAAATGAAGACACCTTTTCCGGGATTACAGGAGCAGGTTCTTCTTGAACCACCTGAATCTTCTTCATATAGCCACTTCCGGTAACAGTAAGCACAACCTCACCTGCACTAACCTCGGCTGCTGTTGGGGAATACGTCTTTGTCTGAACGTTTATACCAGCTTCACCGCCAAGAGTGTAAGTCGCATTATACTGACCGCCATCTCCTTGAAAATTGGTTATGGTAATCACATCATTTTCAGAAACAACAGGAATCCTTATTTCCGTAGTTGCGTTGACCTGAACATCGCCATTTGACGGACGTGGTTTGAACTCACCACCACTATAAGACATGGCAAGACTAATACCTGCCTGATCTGACGGATAGCTTGTCTGATTATTACCTGCTACGGAGCAATCGGAAGTAGAATTCGTGAAATCCCAGATAGCAGTAATAGGGTATGAAGGGGTTACAGGAGTAGGATCTTCAATTTCAACTACAGAGATATATGGGAAATACACATTTGTGGCATTTGACGATGCATATATCTCAAGGACACAGTCAGATGGAACTATAACTACATCCGTGGCGACATTCGCCGCATCAACTGCATATTTACCACCTACGCTATTTATCGTTTTCAACACATTTGTTCCGTCTGAAATAGCTATGTCACCTCCATAGTCGCTCATGCCAAGACCTATTTCATACTTACCTGCCTTTACTGGCACTTTTATCTTGGCATTATAATAAAGACCATAGGTGTTGCTATGATAATAACCCTCAAAATAAGCTATATAGCTTTCTGGCTCTGATGATGACAAAGTTGGTATGCCTTCATCTGTTGAGGCCGTAACATAATAACTGCTTGCTGCACCACCTGTATTGATATTCTCTGCAGCCCATGGTTTGATGAAGCTAATGGAGAAGTTCTCAAACGCCCGTGCGCTTCCGCTTCCTCCTATCAAGAGGATGAAAGCAAGGACTACTTTTCCGAGAAATCTTGTGAAGATACTCTGACTAGAATTACAAGTATATATGTTTTTTATGATGTAGGTCATATCTATGTGGTTTTAGATGGTTCTTCAGGAAATACGTGGTTTTAGTCGTGGAACTACCACTTCTGGAAACTATAGTGTACGAACACAGTAAATTAGATACTATCTATTAAATTGCAAAGATAATATTTTTTTTCTTTTTTACGCAATTTTTGCAAACTTTTTTCATCACGAACGCGAATTTTAACAAATCAGGCGGCTATACTATGTATAGAGAGCGCATTTTCCATAGTTTTTGATATAAACTTTCGAAGGTAGAATCCCAACTGCTTTTTTCGCTCTGCCAAAGAAGTACCTCATATCTTCTTCCCATGTAAGTCCGTACCAAAGTCTATGCAAGTCCCATTTACCTTTGCTCCTTCCTCCGTTCTGAAACGGACCTGAAACGGACCTGGAACGGACTTGGAACGGAGGTAAGGTAAGTGAAAAGTGAAAAATAAAAAGTGGGAAATACGAGTTCAGAAAAAACTTTTTCGCGCAAACCCTACACCCCTACATCGCCACCCTATGTAACACACACAAGTTTAGTTAGTTACAAGGATTTCAAATATCGCCCAACCCTACACTAAACCTACACTAACCCTACACAAATTCCCCCTAAAATCAGGGGACGGCAGATTGAAGTAATTAGGGACGTAAGAAGGTTAGAATCAGCAATTTGGAAGAAAAAAGCGTTTCTACAAGAAAGCAAGAAGAAGCGACTGAGAGCAATAGTTCAGTTACCTATCCGTTAGCAGTTCAGTTACCGAAATGAGATGTGCTAACGGCTGCGTATGAAAGAATCTTTTGCCGAAGTATGTAGTCTCTGTCATCTGCGCTCACCTGCCGCCAAGGGATACTTCAGAAAATAGTAATTTTGCAATCTAAAACTATGCTTATGGAAGTATCTAAATTCAAGGTGTTGCTCTACCTCAAAAAGAGCGGATTGGACAAACAGGGCAAGGCTCCCATCATGGGACGCATCACCCTTAATGAGTCTATGGCGCAGTTCTCATGCAAGCTGTCCTGCAAGCCTGAACTGTGGAATCCACGTGAAAGCCGACTCAACGGCAAGGGCAAGGAAGCCGTTGAGACGAATGACCGTCTTGAAAAACTGCTCCTTGCCGTCAACTCAGCCTTTGATTCCCTCGTCGCGCGTCAGGTTGAGTTTACTGCCACTGACGTGAAGGAAATGTTTCAGGGAAGCATGAAGACGCAGATGACGCTGATGGGTGCCGTGAACAAGATGTATGCGGACATGGAGGCTCGTATCGGAGTTGACCGCAGGGCATCTTCCCTGCCCACATACTATTATATGCGCTTACGCCTGCATGAATTTATCCAAGCCAAGTACAAGACCGACGACCTTGCCTTCGGACAGCTGACGGAACAGTTCATCTATGATTTCCAGAACTACATAACGGATGAGAGCGGGAAGCAGATAACCACGGCAATATGCTATCTTGCCCTGCTGAAGAAAGCCTGCAGGATGGCATTCAAAGAAGGATGCACGGACAAGCTATATTTCGCCCACTTCAGGCTTCCCCAGAAAAAGGCTACCACGCCCAAGGCACTGAGCCGTGAGCAGTTCGAGGCTTTGCGTGACATGGAGATTGAGGAAAGCCGTCCGCAACACCGCTATACCCGTGACCTTTTCCTGTTCGCCTGCTATACCGGTGTTCCCTATGGCGATGCCGTGACCATAACCTCAGACAACCTTGTCCGTGACGGCAAGGGAGACCTGTGGCTCAGATACAATCGGGTGAAAAACGGCATACCTGCATCAGTAAAACTATTGCCTGAAGCCCTTGAACTCATAGCGAAATACCATGACGACAATCGTGATACCCTGTTTCCCTACATCAAGAACAAGGTCCTGTCAAGACATATCCGCGGCATAGGGTTAAGACTCGGCATCAAGGGGCTGCGATACCACATGGGACGCCACTCGTTCTCTACTCTTATCACCCTTGAAGAAGGAGTGCCTGTAGAGACCATCAGCCGTATGCTCGGCCACAAGAACATAGAGACCACCCAGATATATGCAAAGGTGACACCTCGGAAACTCTTTGAGGACATGGACAGATTCATAGAGGCAACCGCAGACCTTGAACTTGTATTGTAAAATCATTGAACAGCGAAAAAGAAAGACAATAATCATGCGTAGCACTTTTAGCATACTGTATTACATAGACCGTCGCCGAATAAAGACAGACGGAACAACATCCATCCTCTGCCGAATCAGCATTGATGCGAAGAGCGCAGTAGTGAACACCTGTATCAGCTGCATTCCTGAAACGTGGGATGCGAAGAAGGGCGAAACAGGCAATACACGAACCAACCGCCAGCTGGCAGAGTTCAGGAGACAAGTCAGGGAACTATACGATAAACAGGTAAAGACTCAGGGCGTAGTAAGTGCAGGAATCATAAAGAACCTCCTTGACAGTAAGGTGGTGAGACCTACCACCCTACTAAGTATGGGCGAATTGGAACGGAAGCGTCTGCTCGCTCATTCCGAGGTCGTCAAGTCACGCTCCAGATACAATGCCTCAAAAAGCTATCAGGACTATCTGCGCGACTTCATCATCTCCAAGGGCAGGGAGGACTGGCCGTTGACTGATGTGACAGCCGGGTTCGGCAATGAATACAAGATATACCTGAAACAGCGTAAGGCATTAGGTCCAACACAGACGAACCACATCCTCCGCTGGCTCAACCGTCTTGTATATCTCGGTGTGGATATGGAGATAATCCGCTTCAATCCTCTGGAAGACATGGAATACTACAAGAAGCCGGAACCGAGACACAGGTATGTGAGCCATGACGATGTAAGGAAGCTCCTTGCGCTCAGAATGGACTCCGAGCGTGGTGAGCTGATACGCCGCTGGTTCATCTTCTCGATGTTCACGGGACTGGCATACGCGGATGCAATGCAGCTACATCCCCGTCACATCGGCAGGACTGCCGACGGCAGGAAGTATCTGCGCATCAGCCGCAAGAAGACCAGCGTGGAAGCGTTTGTTCCTCTGCATCCCATAGCGGAAAGGATCCTTAACCTGTATAATACACGGGACGATACTCGCCCCGTGTTTCCCTTGCCGGGGCGTGACCAGGCATGGTGCCACCTTCAGGAGATAGGCTTTGCCATCGGTCGCAGGGAAAGCCTATCACCGCATCAGGCACGCCATACCTTCGGTACGATGCTGGTCAGTAAGGGTATCTGCGTGGAAAGCATCGCAAAGATGATGGGACACTCCAGCATCAGGAGCACGCAGATATATGCCAAGGTCACGGATGATAACATCGGCAAGGACATGGACAGACTGATGAAACGCAGGAAGGAAAAGGGACTTTCTGACACTGACATGCAGACGAGAGTCCTACTTGAATGCAGTTCACTATAACAACTTAAAAACAAGAAGGAAATAGCAATAATGAAGAATCTATCAATTATCCCCAAAAATGTCTCCGATCGGGGCATCATCCAAATGACGGAAGGTGGTATGATAACCATGCCCGACAAAGACGTATGGATGACGGTGGACGAGATAGCGGACATGCTATTCGTGCAGTCAGCCATCGTGTACCGTCAGATCAGGCATATATATAATAAAGGTACCGTGCAAGAGGACGGCACTCACAGTTCGTTTCGCCTGTTCCCCTACCGCCCGAACTGGAGCATAGACGTGTATAGCCTCGAAATGGTTATCCGTCTGGCATACGCCATTGACAGTCCCAACAGCCACAAGTTCCGACAATACATAATGAACCGACTGATGGGCAGACCGATGTATGAACACGTATGTCTGACGATTGAGCTGCCAGCAATGTAAAAGAGAAAATCCGTACCAGTCCGTTAATGGACGATACGGATTTTCCTTTTTTCAACACATCATCATCTTCTTCTTGCGAACGGCCTTTTGTAGTTCCGTTGCAGAAGATTCTCCAGATCCTGCTCACGATACAGCACCTTCCCCGCTATGAGAAAGTACGGTATGATACCATTGGTACGATACTCCTGCATCGTGCGCTTGCCCACCCTCAGGATAGCACATGCCTCAGGATCGGTCAGTAGCCTTGTACCGCCGAACATCGGCCTGATGCCTTTTGTACTTTCGGAAAGTCTCTCCGACATCATGCGCATCTTTTGCATGATTCCATCGAAATAGCTGCTGGTCAGAATCTCTTCATTCATCATGACCTTCCCTGTCCTTCCTTGCAAGAGCCTTGTGTTCCTCCAACACCTTCATCACATCCTCCAGCTTGTAATACGTCTTGTGGTTGAACCTCGTATAAGGCAGCCTACCCGTCGAACGAAGCGTCTGCACGGTACGCTTGCTCAGTTTCAGTTCCCTGCATACGTCAGCAGTATCCACCCACTCGCTGATTTCCTTGTCTGCCAGACGGCGGCTGATGTCAGCCATACCATCGAAGAATGCCTCCACACCAGCCATGAAGTCCATGAAGGCACGTTTCTCAATCATTACGATTTCCATTGCCTGTTTCTTTTTTAGGTTATTAATCTATATGCCTGTCTTACGACATCTGCAAAGATAGGCAGTAACCAAGACAAAGCAACGAACCAGAATCCCCATGACGATATAAGGCACTATATTGTCGGCTTTTGTCACCTGCGGCCACGGGTGAAACTGCTCTTATCCTACTTTTCCGGAAAAAACATTACATAGTATATACATAGTATAAAACCCGCTATCCCGATTTTTATGACCTTTGCACCCGAAAGTTCCAGACCAGATGATTCACCAAAGTATGGAACGGAAAGAATAACGTCATGAATGAAGAAAAGATAATGAATCACATCAGCGAGTGCTTTCGCGAAATAGCATGTCGGCTGGACGAGCAACAGGAGTCCATCGGGAAACTGCTCTCCCGTGTGACAGCTGTAGAACCGAAAACGAACAGAGATGAGCGGATACTTGACACCCAAGACCTGTGCCTGCTGCTTAACACTAGCAAGCGGACTATCCAGCGCCATCGCAGCATGGGACTGCTGCGTTACTACAAGCTGGGGCGCAAGGTGTTCTACAAGGAATGTGACGTGCGCGAGTATATCGAATGCGAATACCAAAAGGTGGACGTCAGGGAGAAAGGCGAAGGACTTGCCCACTATGGCAAGACCATAAATGACATAAGATAGTAAAATGACTATACAGCCGGCAACAAGTATAGAAACAGAGATCACCAACATTAGTAACAACCCTTAAATCCAAGAAAGCAAATGGATAAAGACAATGAACAAGAAAAGCCGCACCCCGACAAGGACGTACTGATAGTCACGGACAACCATACAGGAGAACGCGGCATCGTGAGCGGACTCAATGAGAACGGTCATCCTAAGAAGGTGCCTGTCAAGCCAGAGCATCAGCAGGATTTCCTCCGCTTCGACAAGAACGGCAATGCGCTCGACAACTTTTTCGCCAACTTCGTCCGTCAGTGCAAGGAACCGACACGTTTCGGATTCAGCAAGACCACGACAGGCGTACTTGAGCGACTGTTCGCAGAATCAGAGGAAGCAAAGACGGAAATTGATGGCGAAAGCATCAATCCTTCCGATTACGTAAACAATCAAAACAAGAAGAAAATGGAACAGAATCCAGACAACACAGGGAACGCTGCACAACAGCAGGAGAACAAGCATCAGTACCAGCCCATAGATGAAACCAAGGTCAATTGGGCGGACATACAGCAGAAATGGGGTATTACCCGTGACCAGCTCGAACAGTCGGGCGACCTAACCAAGATGATTAACTACGGTAAGAGCAATCTCATCACCGTGCATCCTACTTTCGGTGATGAACAGCTGGAGACCGCAGCCCGTCTGTCCTTCAGGAAGAATGAAGATGGTAGCGTGAGTCTCGTTCCCCATCTCATCCGCAAGGAAGCCAATCTGGAACAGGAATACAAGGGACATACCTTTTCCGAGGCGGACAAATCGTCTCTGAAGAACTACGGAAACATGGGGCGTGTCGTTGACCTTATGGATGCCAATGGAAAAACGGTTCCTAGCATCATCAGCATAGACCGTCAGACCAACGAGATTACCGATCTGCCAGTGCGTCGTCTGCGTATCCCGGAGAAGATCGGCAACACGGAACTCACCAGACAAGAACAGGACATGCTACGTGCAGGCCTTCCCTTGAAGAACAAGGAGATAGAACTCGCCAATGGCCGCAAGTTCACCGCCACCCTTCAGGCCAACGTTGAAGAGAAAGGCGTGGAGTTCGTTCCCCGTGGTTTTCGCCAGCGTAACAGTCAGGAACAGAAACAGGAAGGCAGTCAACAGGCGGAAGGACAGACTGCCGATGGTGACGGCAACCAAAGACGCCGTCCACAGTGGACAGACGAGGACGGCAACATCAAGCCCATCGGCAAGTGGAAGAACGTGGAGTTTACCGATCAGCAGAAGCGTGACTATCTGGAAGGAAAGAGCATCAAGCTCGAAGGTGTGCCAGACAAACAAGGTGTACCAGCCACAATGTACCTGAAGTTCAGTCCAGAGAAGGGGCGTCCGCTTACATATACCAACGACCCGGACAAGGCGGTCAGCCAGAAACCAGCCTCCGAGAGTCAGACGCAGGTGGCCGTGAACAATGACGGCAAGACCAATGAACAGACCAAGGGCGTGAAGGAGCCATTGCAGCAAGGACAGACCGCTCCGAAGGACACAAGACAGCAGGAGCAACAGGATGCTGCCGTGAAGCCGGACAAGTCGGAGAAGAAGAAAGGAAAGGGCATGAAGATATAGTTTCCTGCCATTGACTACTTGCCCCGTTCCCGTTTGGGAACATTCGGGAACAGGGTATCTTACCATCAACATAATCAAATTCTCTTCAAAAGAAGAAACGACAATGAACACCATTATAGTAGAAAATGCCAAGGCTGCGGCATTGTTCGCACAGGCAACGAATTCAAATGACCTCGGATTCCGGCAATACCGTGGCAATAGGTTTATCATCACGTGGACAGATGGCATTCCCCTTAACAAGGAAGTGACAGTCAGAGACAAGGGTGACGTACATATACAACTCTCTGACGAACAGTCATCATGGTTAGCCGTAATCAAGATAGCAGAAGCCTCCAGTGACCGGATTTATGTAGCAACCGATAGCCGTGACACTGCATTCTGGCTTCTATCCTTCATGCCTTTGCATGAAATTCACGACAAGGTAATACGTATCCATATCCGTGAAATGACGGTCAAGGGTGTGCGTGAAAGTTTCAACAATATAGAACCTCCCAGCCATTTCATACAGAATATCAAGTCGGAGCTGTTCAGAAGACGGCACGATGGAATACTTAGATCTGCAACTGACAGCCTGATAACAAAGTCTTGTGGAACGGCAACCTATAAGTTAGGCCGTATCAGGACTCCGCTACTTTCCATGATAGTATTGCGTTTCAAGGAATGGCATGAGATCATGCCTAAGGCAGAGTACCGTGTACATTTGGTCATGGAACATCAGGGAAGGATCTTCAGATTCACTTCAGACAGTTTCTGGAATACCCCCGCGGAAACGAATGCCGCCTATATCCGTCTGAAACGGGCGGAAGAACGTGCGCTAATCACCCATGTATCTTGCAGGCTACGAACGGAGAAAGCGCCGAAACTGTTCAATATGTCAACCCTAATGCGTACTGCCAATGAGCGACATAGCCTTACCATTGAACAGATTGCGGCAAGTACCAGGCGTCTGTATGAGTGGGGACTCATCACATATCCCTTTACGAATGCCGACAGTATCAGCATCCGTAAGGTGCGCAAGATTCACAGGTTGCTTGAATTCCTTCATGATCATAATACGCTTGGCGCATCTGCCAGCCGTATTGAAATGTTATCAACAGGAAGCCTGAAACGTTGCCCATGCAGGGGGCATCATGGAATCATGATTACAGGGATGAAACTTGGTCCCATAGCTTTGAGGATGAACTATGCCGACAAGGTTATCTACAATCTTATATGCACCCGTATGGTCGAGGCATTCAGCCCAGCCTCGCTTGTCCAGACCATCACTGCAGGAGCTATGGCTGCTGGCATCAGTTTCTCACTATCAGAATCCTATATCCAGCAAAGAGGATGGAAATCGGTGGAGGATAAAAGCCTAAGGAAAGAAGAACCCATAGAGAGGGAACTGTTGTGGCCGACTAACAGTAAGGTGGGATATAATGCGGTTTCCATTACCAAACGTGTGGTCAAACCTGATAAGCCCTATAGCGAGGGGGAACTTCTTTGTTTGGCTCACGGAATGAAACTCGGAACTAGTCATGAGATAGCGGATGCCCTGAAGGAACTTATAGAAGAGGGATACGTATATCGCTCCGAAGACGGTTTGAAGCCAACGGAAAAAGGATCCGCCCTTTATGCCATCGTCAAGGGGCAGCCTATAGCGGATATTGACATGATGGCGACATTGGAACGGTATATAAGAAAATATCGTACGGATGATATTCCGGATGATCCCCATCATCCTTTTCAACTGGATGTGTATGACACTGCCGTGTCAGAACTTGCTGGATCATCCATGCTTTTTCCAAACAAACCGCAGAATACTTTAAAATGAAAAAACAAAGTAATGAGCAATAACTCAACACCCCCAATGGAACTTGACTACTACGGTCTTTACCTGCTTGACTACCTGCGTCAGCACAAGTTTCCCCAGCAACATAACAGGGACTTCATCCGGCAACGGGCCGGTGAAGCCTCTGAGACCTACGAGCAGGAACGTCGGAACGGACATACACCGGAACAGGCCCAGGAACTTGCAATGGCAGTCCTTACCAAGGGGCTGCGCTACTCTGGGTATGACATCCTGCTTGAAGTCATTGACACGGAATTTGAAAGATCCGTACATCAGTTCCAGCATGAGCAACTGGCGGAGAGACTGCTGCCGTTCATGGGCAACGTATTTTCCATCTACGACCTTTCCGCTGACGACCTAGTATTCACGGACGAGTACCAGAACCTCTATGACGAACTGACTGGTGCCGTCGCCCTATACCTCAGACAGTATGGCATACAATAGAAAGGAACACCTGCAAAGGAACATCGATGCCATAAGTACGGCATTCATGATAGAACGTGAGAACCGTACCCCCACTGCGGGGGAAATGGAAATCCTCCGTGGCTACAGCGGTTTCGGAGGCCTGAAGTGCATACTGTATCCTGCTACCCAGCCATCCGATTCCACTAAGTGGCCCAAGTCAGAATTGCCATTGTTTGGCATGACGATGGAACTGCACAGGATCCTGCGTGAAAATGCACAGTCAGAGCAGGAATACAAGCGATATGCTGACAGCCTGAAATCATCGGTACTGACGGCATTCTACACGCCGGACGTGTTCGTGAACACCCTGATTGATACTTTCAGCTATTTCGGTGTCGTACCGGAAAAGGTACTGGAACCGTCATCAGGCATCGGAGTGTTCGTGGATGCCGTAAAGCAGAAGAACAAGGATGCATACGTCATGGCATACGAGAAAGACCTGCTTACAGGAAAGATACTGAAAGCACTACATCATGATTCCACCGTGCGTATAGAGGGATTCGAGAAACTGGCAATACCGTTCGAGGGATATTTCGACATGGCAGTCTCAAACATTCCGTTCGGTGACATTGCCGTGTTCGATGCAGCATACACCAAAAGCAAGAATCCAGTCAGGCGACAGGCGACAAAGACGGTGCATAACTACTTTTTCCTAAAGGCACTGGATGCAGTGCATGACGGCGGGGTCGTTGCATTCATCACCTCGCAGGGTGTCATGGATTCCCGGACTTCCGCCCCTATACGTGAGGAAATAATGCGCCATGCCGATCTGGTGTCTGCCATCCGACTGCCGAACAACTTGTTCACGGAGAATGCCAACACGGAGGTAGGCAGTGACCTGATCATCCTCCAGAAGAATACAGGCAAAAGGGAACAAAGCGAGACAGACCGTCTTTTCATCAACGTGGAGGAGACTGACGGTATCGGGACAAGTGCCTATTTCGTGGCACGTAAAAACCACGTGATTTACACATCAGTCAAGCTTGGCACTGATCCATACGGAAAGCCTGCCATGGAGTATATCCATGAGGGCGGAGTGAACGGCATTGCCGCGGATATGGCGAAGATTGCAGAGGCAGACATCAGCAGGAACTTCAACCACTCCCTATATAAGGGCATAGCCAATGGGGTAACGGAGACAATAAAGGGAAATAACGGATACCTTGAGGCAGAACGTGAACAGCATAGGAAAATCCTGCAAGTTCCCAAGCCTGCAGAGGAAGCATCCCCTGCAGTGAAAGGGAAATCAAGCAAGACAGTCTCCACATCCCCCATGCTCACGCTTTTCGATCTATGGGAAGAGAATGGTGAGGAAATTGAACAGGTTCAGGTCGTGGAAAAGGAAAAAACGAGGCTGAAGGAAAAGAAGCAGGCAGGGCCGAAGCATAGGAAAAAGGGAAACGATGCGATACGACAGACACAGGAACTTAATTTTCTGACAATGCCCGGTACGGACAACGAAAATAAGGATAATG
>Ga0326513_10000798_pt1 | contig 26622 bp, 25 predicted proteins | sample 2_2465_0518_D_FD_203654 | JGI IMG/M metagenome (GOLD analysis project Ga0326513, IMG submission 203654) | Bovine rumen microbial communities from UC Davis, California, United States - 2_2465_0518 | ecosystem: Host-associated > Mammals > Digestive system > Stomach > Rumen | place: USA... | reverse complement strand
GGATTCGAACCTTCAAGATGACGGAGTCAGAGTCCGCTGCCTTACCGTTTGGCTATAGCCCTTTATGTATGTAAACGACTTGATGTCGGCTACGAATTGTTATTATAGAGTAAGCCTTGCGTTTTGGCAAGACTTTTTTACAAAAATTTCCCACAAAAAAGATTTCAGAATATTCAAAGGTGACAGGGCCCCGGCCTGCTGTCACCACCAAAAGGTGACAGGGCCCCGGCCTGCTGTCACCGCCGGCCTGCTGACACCAAAAAAGGTGCCACCGCAACTACGGCAGCACCTCTCACAAATCTAATCCAACTGGTCCCCGGCTTTCGCCGGTCTCCGGCTCTCATCAAAACTCACCTGTTCTTCCACACCGCCGGTGTCAGCAGCATAAGCATCGGATAGAGCTCAAGGCGGCCCGCAAGCATATCGAACATGAGGATATATTTGGTGGGTGCCGACATGATGCTGAAGTTGCAGGTGGGACCGACCTTGGAGAGGCCGGGTCCGATGTTGTTGAACGTACATGCGACGGAAGTGAAAACCGTCTCGAGGTCGTAACTCTCGAACAGCGTGATCGCCATTACGGACAGGGAGAACAGGAGCATGTAGGTGGTCAGGTAAACGCTGACGCTGTGGATGGTGCTTCTGTCCATGGTCTTGCCGTCCATCGTGACGTTCGTGACTGCACGGGGATGAAGGTATTTTTTGATCTCGCGGTATACTGTCTTGAACATGATCATGATACGGGAGACCTTCATACCGCCGCCGGTACTGCCGGCGCAGGCGCCGATAAACATGATCGTGACGAGCAGCGCCCTGGAATACTGGGGCCACTGGTCGAAGTCCGCCGTCGCGAAACCGGTCGTCGTGATGATCGAGGCGACCTGGAATGCCGCGTGATGGAAGGCCTGGTACAGGCTCGGGAACATTCCGCGGATATTGATCGTGATCGTGATGATCGAAAATGCGACGACGCCAAAATATCCCTTGAGCTCGCTCATCTTGAACACTTCGCCGATCTTTTTCCTGATGATGAAGAAATAGGCGTTGAAGTTTACGCCGAACATCAGGATGAACACCGTGATGATGCTCTGGATCAGGCTCGAGTAGCCGCCGCAGCTGTCGTTTCGGACACCGAAGCCTCCGGTACCGGCACTGCCGAAGGAGATGCAGAGCGCGTCAAAGAGGGGCATGCCCGCAATGATCAGGACAATGATCTCTGTCACCGTGATGCCGAAGTAGATGGTGTACAATATTTTGGCAGTGTCTTTCATGCGCGGGACGAGCTTGCCGACCGTAGGGCCCGGGCTCTCTGCGCGCATCAGGTTCATGTTGTAGCCGCCGGTCATGGGAAGCACTGCGAGGATAAAGACGATAACGCCCATGCCGCCCACCCAGTGGGTGAAGCTTCGCCAGAACAGGCCGGTATGGCTGAGTGCCTCGACGTCTGACAGGATACTCGATCCTGTGGTCGTAAAGCCCGATACTGTCTCAAACAGCGCATCCGTAAAGCTCGGAATGTCCTTCGTGATCACCAGCGGGATCGCGCCCAGGATACTGATGACGATCCAGCTCAGTCCTACGATGACCAGGCCCTCTCTCGCGTAGTAGGCCTGATTGGTGCTCTTGATCGAAGAGATGATCTTTCCGATGACAAAATAGAGCACAGCCAGCACCGCGTAGACGATCGCCTGTTTTTCCCCGTAGAAGAGCCCGCAGCAAGCAGGAAGCGCCAGAAAAGCTCCGGTAAACTGAATGACAATCCCGAGTATTCTCCGGATAATAGAATAATTCATAGCCGCCTCCTGTCCGTCACTGAAGAATATCCCCGATATCCCTGAATCCTAAGTGGGAGGTGACTACGATTACGCTGTCGCCCTCATGGATGGTGGAATTACCGTTGGGGATAATGATCCTGCCACCGCAGCTGATGCATGCGATCAGGACATTTGGCTTAACTTTGAGCTGTGAGAGCGGGACTCCCAGCACGGGAGAATCGCTCTGGATCTTGAACTCAAGGGCCTCTACCTTATTCTCTATGATCTTGTAAAGGGACTCCACGTTGCTGCCGATGGAATTCTGCAGCGCACGGACATAGCGGAGGATGTTATCCGCCGTGATATTCTTGGGATGGAGGAGGGTTCCCAGATCCAGACGCTTGATGATCTCGTCAAAGTCCAGTCTGTCGACCTTCGTGATGACCTTGGCCTTGGAGCATTCCTGGGCGAACAGGGACAGGAACAGGTTCTCCTCGTCCATGCCCGTCAGCGTCACGAAGGACTCGCACTCCCTGATGCCCTCTTCCATCAGAATACTCTGGTTGGCCGCGTCGGCGTTGATGATCGTAGCCCTGGGCAGAAGGGTCGCGAGCTCCTCGCAGCGGTCCCTGTCCTTCTCGATGATCTTGACGCGGATCCCTGTCTCGAGCAGCTGCTGCGCGAGATAGAACGCGATCTTGCCGCCGCCGACGATCATGCAGTCCCTGACCCTGCGGCTCTTGAGACCGATCCTCGCGACAAAATCCCTTGTGTTCTGCTTGGACGCGACGACGCTGATGACATCTCCGGCCTTTAGTATGGTCGCGCCGTGAGGGATCTCGACATGCTCGCCCCTCTCCACTGTACAGATCAGCACCTCCGTGCCGGTTCTCTTGTGGATCTGGGAAAGCGGGCATCCGTCCAGAACGGACTCCTCCGGGATCCTGACCTTCATGATCTCTACCTTGCCCTTGGCAAATGTCTCGATCTGCACAGCGGACGGAAAGCGCAGCACGCGCGCCGCCTCAGTTGCAGCTGCCATTTCGGGATTGACGGTAAGGGACAGGCCCAGCTCTTCCTTGATGAAGTCGATCTCGCCGTTATAGACGGGATTTCGTACTCTTGCTATCGTGTTGCAACCGCCTGCCTTCTTCGCGATCAGGCAGCAGAGAAGGTTCAGCTCATCGGAGTCCGTCGCCGCGACCAGAAGGTCCGCCGATTCGATCCCCGCTTCCACCTGAACCGCATGACTGGCGCCATTGCCAACCAGCCCCAGCACATCATAGTTATTCGAGATGTCTGTGACCACTCCGTTGTCCACGTCAATTACAGCAATGTCGTGCCCCTCCCTGCTCAGCTGAGCAGTGAGAGCCGCGCCGACTTTGCCACAGCCAACCACTATGATTTTCATACTCTCTTCCCCTTTTTATGAAAATATTTATTCTGCTTCTGCTTGATGAACGACGACTCTCAGAATGTCGCCGGCTTCCACATCCACTTCTGCAGTTGGATCAGTTACCAGACCCAGTTCCAGATCGATGATCTCTTTAGGGTGAGGTGCGCTGATCACGCTCTCTCCACTTTGATTATACATGGAATTGACGATAATCGGAATATCCCTTCCGTCAGGTTTCATGATCTCTATATGATCTCCGACGCTGAATTTATTCCTCTGCATGATGCGCGCCCGCCCCTGCGGCGTGATCTCCTCTACGATCCCGAGGAAAACCGCCTCATTGACATAGGTATTGCTGTCATACACCATCGCCTCTTCACTCGGTCTCCCGTAGTAAAATCCCGTGGTGAACCGCCTGTAGGTGCACTTACGGATCGCGTCCTGATATTCCGGGATCCTGGACTGATACAGCTCCTCGCTCTCAAAGTAATCGTCGAGCGCCTGCCTGTACGCCCTTGCGACGGATGCCACATAGAGCGCCGTTTTCATGCGTCCCTCGATCTTGAGGCTGTCCACACCTGCCCTCAGAAGGTCCGGAATGTGCTCGATCATACACAGGTCTCTGGAGTTGAAGACGAAGGTCCCTCTCTCATTTTCCTCCACCGGCAGATAGACGCCGGGTCTCGACTCCTCCATGACTGCGTATTTCCATCGGCACGGATGCGTGCAGGCGCCGTGGTTGGCGTCCCGCCCCGTAAAATAGTTGGACAGAAGACATCTTCCCGAATAGGAGATGCACATCGCGCCGTGCACGAAGGCCTCGATCTCCTTATCCTGCGGAATATGGTTTCTGATCTGCGCGATCTCCACGAGGCTGAGCTCCCTCGCGCAGACCACTCTTTCCGCTCCCAGCCGGAACCAGAAGTTGAAAGTCTCATAGTTGGTGTTGTTTGCCTGGGTCGATATGTGGAGCGGGATCTCCGGACACGCTTTCTGAGCGAGCGTGAACATTCCGGGGTCCGCCACCAGGATCGCGTCGGGCTTCATCTGTGCCAGCTGGCCAAAATATTGCTCCGCCCCCTTCAGGTCGCTGTTGTGCGCAAGAATATTGGCTGTGACATACACCTTTACCCCTCTCTCATGAGCAAACCGTATGCCCTCCGCCATATCCTCCGGCGAGAAATTTCTCGCCTTCGCACGCAAGCCGTAGGCTTCACCTCCTATATAAACCGCGTCCGCCCCATAGCGGACGGCGGTCTTGAGCACTTCAAGGTCCTTGGCGGGAAGAAGAAGTTCTGTCTTTCTTTTTTGTGTATTTCCTTCCATCTTTTTCCTCACTGCCGGGCATCTGTATGGCCCGGCTGCCTGACCAATTGTTTCTCACTGCCTCAGCATAAAAGCGTCCGGCAGCCTGTTGATCACTCTGTATTTTGACGGCGCACCGAAAGGGCAGCGCCATCGCCTGTTTCCAGGAGCACTGTCCGGAGATGCGGGTCCTCTGATACCGCCGTCAGGTATTCGCGCATTCTCTTGTGGATCGTGCGGTTGCGACGGGTCACCGCGAATTTGGACTCCAGGATCTCACCCTCTTTGAGGACGTTGTCGGACAGCAGCACGCCGCCCGGCCGCAGGAGCCGGATCACCTCCGGCAGAAACCGGATGTACTGGCCCTTGGCCGCGTCCATGAAGATCAGGTCGAAGGTCCCCTCGAGTTCCGGCAGGATCTGCGCCGCGTCTCCCTCGAGCAAAGTAATTCCCGCAGCTCCAAACTGCTCGAAATTCCGTCTGGCTTCAGCCGCTCTCTGCTCATCCCTCTCGATGGTGATGATCTCGCAGGGTTCCGGCGCATAAGTATACATGACCAGCGCCGAATAGCCGACCGCCGTCCCGATCTCCAGGATCCTCTCCGGCGCCAGCATTTCCAGCAAACACTGAATAAGGCCCCGGGTGTGGGGCCGAATGATCGGTATACCTTCCTCCAGAGCCTTTCTTTCCAATATGCGCAGTTCGGGGGATTCCTCCGCGTGCAGCGATTCCGCAAACACGCCGATCCGCTCCCCGATCTCTCTTTGTGCGGCAAGCTTATTCAAATAATCTGTCATAGTTCCATGATCAGTTTCCCTGATCACTCCTCTTCGCCGTCTCCGCCTTCGTCTTCGCCCTCTTCTCCGCCTTCTTCAGAGCCTTCTTCCTCACCCTCTCCGGAGGCTTCCTCCTCTGCGGGTGCTTCCTCTGCAGGCGCTTCTTCCGCGGCGGGCTGCTGGGCGGGCTGCTGCGCAGGCTGCGCTTCGGCGGGCACCGCCTCTTCAGGCGGCGTGTACGGTGACGGTTCAGTCGCCGAGAGCACTCGCATGATCTGCTCCGTGGTCATTTCCGACGAGAGCGCGTAAGTGCCGACGACATATTTCCCCGAATAATCAGAGACCTTCTCCTGGATCACGAAGAGTCTCGCGGACTCCACGATCCCCTGCGCCTCAAGGTCCGCCCCGACCTTGGTCGCAGTGGCGCCTTCCTCTACAGTGTACATCACAACCTTGCCGGTTCCTATGGCGTCCTTTCCCTGCTGGGAAAAGACCCCGTAGCCCACATCATAGTAGTGCTTGGCCTGTCCGGCCATGAACAGGATCGCTCCCGCGATCAGTCCGTATATGATAAGGCTCCCGAGGGTATCGATCACAATCCCTATTGTGGCGCGCACTTTTTTCACTGCTTTCCTCCCGTACTGCCGTCCGCTGTACTGCTTCAAACATTGTTAATAGGCATCTTTACCGATTTCTGTGATGATCGGAAGGATCATCGGTCTTCTCTGGGTCTTCTTCCAGAAATAGTCGCTGAGGTTGTCCCTGACCACCGCCTTGATGCGGTTGCGGTCGACCGTGCCGCGCTCCTGGCACGCAAAGAGCGCGCCCTGCGCCACAAGATTGGCGCCGTTCATCAGCACATCAGCTTCCTTGATATACACAAATCCTCTGGAGGTGATCTCCGGAACCGATACTACGTCCGGTGTGCCGCTCTCCATGGCAAATGTCACGATGACGATGCCGTTCTCCGCCAGATGCTGGCGGTCTCTGAGGACGATATTTCCGACATCTCCTACGCCCAGTCCGTCGACCAGGATATTGCCGACCGGAACCTCCCCGGTGACCTTCGCCGTCTCCGGCGTGATCTCGAGCACCTGGCCCGACTGCAGGAGGAAGATGTTATCCTTGTCGATCCCGAGCTCCCTCGCTATTTTGGCATGGGCCTTGAGGTGGCGGTACTCGCCGTGCACGGGAATGGAATACTTGGGCTGTACCAAAGTATAGATCAGCTTGATGTCCTCCTGGCAGGGATGGCCCGACACATGGACATCCTGGAAAATGACGTCCGCTCCCTTGAGAAGGAGCTTGTTGATCACATGGGTGACGGCTTTCTCGTTGCCCGGGATGGGGCTGGATGAGAAAATGACCGTGTCTCCCTGCCCGATGGAGATCTTGCGGTGGTTGCTGTCCGCCATGCGGCTGAGGGCAGCCATACTCTCTCCCTGGCTTCCTGTCGTGATGATGACAGTCTGCTCCGCGGGGTAGTTCTTGAGCATATCCACGTTGATCAGCGTGTTGTCCGGGACGTTGAGGCAGCCCAGCTCGGAAGCCGTCGCGATGATATTGACCATGCTGCGGCCTTCCACGACGACCTTTCTGCCGTATTTATACGCGGAATTGATGATCTGCTGCACTCTGTCCACGTTGGAGGCAAAGGTGGCGATGATGATCCTCGTGTCCTTGTGCTCCTGGAAGAGCTGGTCGATGGTCTTGCCGACCGTCTTCTCCGAAGGGGTAAAGCCAGGGCGCTCCGCGTTGGTCGAATCGCACAGGAGGGCCACAACGCCCTTTCTTCCCAGCTCCGCGAATCTCTGCAGGTCAATGGCGTCGCCGAATACCGGCGTGTAATCGACCTTGAAATCTCCCGTGTGGACGACGATGCCCACCGGCGAATAAATAGCAAGGGCCGCAGCATCGACGATGCTGTGGTTGGTCTTGATAAATTCCACTCTGAAACAGCCCAGAGTCACGGAGGAGCCGAAGGAAATGACCTTTCTCTGGGTCGTCTCCAGCATGCCCCGCTCCTTGAGCTTGTTCTCTATGATGCCCATCGTCAGCCTTGTGGCGAACACCGGGACATTGATCTTCTGAAGGACGTAAGGCAGCGCGCCGATGTGGTCCTCATGTCCGTGTGTGATGACAAAGCCCTTAACTTTGTCGATGTTGTTCTCAAGATAGGTGGTATCCGGGATCACCAGGTCGATCCCGAACATATCGTCCTCCGGGAAGGCCAGGCCGCAGTCCACCACAATAATACTGTCCTCATATTCGAAGGCAGTGATATTCATGCCGATCTGCTCAAGTCCCCCGAGGGGTATGATCTTGAGGCCCGCCGGCTTCGGTTCTTTATTTACATATTTCTTTAAACTCAAACTATGTCCTCTGAATTTTTCTGTCTTTCTTCTTAAAGCTAATCTTCTCTTCATCCGTTATTCTTCGATCAGGATGCCCAGCTCCTCCAGTTTATCGCTAAAGAGCAGCAGCACCGCTGAGAGCTCGTTGTCATCCTCCACGATGGCATAGAGACTCTCCTCGGAATCCGCCTGCGCGTCATCCCTCAGGATCAGGCACATTCCGTCTCCTTCTTCCTCGTCAGTCACAAGCAGATACATCTTTCCGCCGAGCTTCACCTGCTCGAGCACATAGAACTCCTCCACCTCAGTGGAATCGGTCGGTACTAATCTGATCTTCTCCATTACTTTTCGTTCCTCATCTGCTCCAGCTCGCTGCGGTGATTCTCCATGTACTCCTGAAGAATGATACTGGCGGCGATCATATCCACATAGCGGCCCCGGTCCTCCCGGCGGATCTCCATTTTATCCATAATCTCGTAAGCCTCCACAGTCGTGAGTCTCTCGTCTGACATCACGACCGGCAGACCTGTCCTTCGTTCCACGTCTTCCCGGAACTTCAATGTATCTTCAGCCCTGAATCCTGCAGAGTCGTCCATATTCAGCGGCAGTCCGAGCACAATGAGTTTCACTCCGTTGCTCCCGCACAGCTCCTCGATCCTGGAGAGCGTCTTGCGCAGCTTGTTCGTCCTGTCGCGCCTTATGATCTCCAGCGGCTGGGAAGTCATCAGAAGCTCATCGCTGAGGGCCACTCCGCATGTCCTTGAGCCAAAATCCAGTCCCATCAGTCTCATAGCATACTATTATCCGGATTATTTCTTCTTCCAGTGGTTAAACTCGATGTAGTCGTTCATGATCTCTTCGACAAGCTCATCGCGCTCCACCTTCATAATGAGACTTCTCGCGCCCTTGTAGTTGGTGATGTAGGTCGGATCCCCGGACATGATATATCCGACGATCTGATTCACGGGATCGTATCCCTTCTCCAACAACGCCTCATAGACGACGGAAAGGATCTTCTTGACACCTGTCTCCTGATCGGGCTGCACCTTGAAATACTGTGTGTTCCCTAAGTCCATTCCGGACTGTCTGTTATTGTTCTGATCCATAAATTAAACCGACCTCGTCCTCTATCTGTTTATACTTCTCCGTAATACGGCGCTCTCTTTTAAGGGAACGTCCGTTTACATCTCTTTATGATACCCTATTTTGCCGGTGCTTTCAATATTTGGAGCAAACATCAGGCCCTCCGCGCCCTCCGCCGGAGCGGTAAAAGTGCCCGCGATCAGCTGTCCCTCCTCCATAGAGGCTCCGGGATCACCTTCGCAGGGGACGAAGCCCTCCACATAGCGCTTCGTGTGTCCCCTCCAGCACAGGCCGAAGGGCATCTGCGCCTTCTCTTCGAGGAGGATCTCCTCCTGTTTTCCGATAAACTTTGCGCGGAACTGCGCCGACTGTCTCTGCGTCATCTCCAGCAAAATATCGCTGCGCACGCCCTTTACCGGCTCCGGGATCTGCACCGGCATGGCCGCAGCCGCCGTCCCTTTCCGGATCGAATACTTAAAGACGTGCATCTCGTAGAAGTTCACTTCCTCGAGGAACCTGACGGTCTCCTCAAACTCCGCGTTGGACTCTCCGGGAAATCCCACGATCACATCCGTCGTGATGGCGGGATCCTCGTAGTAGGTGCGCAGGAGCCTGACGCTCTCCATAAACTCCTCCGCGGTATAGTGGCGGTTCATGCGCTTAAGTGTGGCGTTGCATCCGCTCTGCAGGGAGAGGTGGAAATGGGGGCAGACCTGCGGCATCGCCGAGATCCCCTTCACAAAGGTCTCCGTCATGATCCTGGGCTCGAGGGAACTGAGCCTGATCCGGTCGATCCCGGGGATCTGCCGGATCCTGTCCATGAGGTCGAGCAGAAAAGCCCCTGATTTTTCCGGGTCAAAGCGCACCGCGTCCGTCTGCGCGTCCCACTCAAGACCGTAGGAGCTGACGTGAATGCCGGTCAGGACCACCTCTCGGATCCCCTTTGCGGCCACCGTCCGGATCTCCCTGAGGATCTCCCCCGGCCTTCTGCTCCTGATCCTCCCCCTGGCGTAGGGAATGATGCAGTAGGTGCAGAACTGATTGCAGCCGTCCTGTATTTTGACATAGGCCCTTGTGTGGCCCGGGTCCTCCAGCTGCATATCCTCATACTCGGGCCTGTGCGTCAGGTCGGACATGGTCCGCCCGCCGAGGGTGCGCCTGCGCAGGCCATCGCTCTCACAGGGACCGCCCGCCTCTTTCGCGGCAGTCCGGGCAGCTGCGCTGCTGCCGCCGCCTGCTCCGCCGTTCCTTAAGAGGAATTCATCCAGGAGCTCTGCGACCTTCGCCTTGTTGTTGTTGCCGATGGCCAGGTCAATGGCCTTGTCCGTCCCCACGCGCGCGGGGTCGGTCTCGACATAGCATCCCACCGCGATGACCACTGCGTCCGGGTTCCTCTTCTTGGCCTTATGGATCATCTGGCGGCTCTTTCTGTCCGCTATATTGGTGACCGTACAGGTGTTGATCACATAGACATCGGCCTCTTCTTCAAAAGGCACGGAAACATATCCGTTTTCCTCCATTTTTTGGCGCATTATGTCCAATTCATAGCTGTTTACCTTGCATCCGAGGTTGTGAAATGCTACACGTTTCAATCTTTTTCGCCCCTTATTTTATGGCTATACGACATTGACTTTTCTCTGACCAGAATTTACTATTAAACAAGAGCAAGGCAAACAATAAGGAGGTACTACCTATGAAAACCGTAATGATCTCATTAAATTCAATTGATAAAGTCAAGTCCTTCGTTAATGATATTTCCCGTTTTGATTATGATTTCGACCTGGTATCCGGACGCTATGTCATCGACGCCAAGTCCATTATGGGAATCTTCTCCCTCGACCTGAGCAAGCCCATCGAGCTCAACATTCACGCCGAGGAAGGCTCTGATGAAGTGATCGAGACTCTCAAACCTTACATCGTCTGAGTACAGGCATACGGCGTTCCTTTTAGGGAACTCCCATCATTTTGAATATGAAAGCCCCGAAGCCGTCACGGTTTCGGGGCTTTTTCTCTGTGTCAGACCTGCAGCTCTCCGTCTCTCTCCTTGACGATCCTTGTCTCGTCCTTGCTGACGATCATGATCTCGTCCGTTGCAATGGCTCTCTCCACCATCTCGTCGATCTTCTCGTCCAGGTTCTTCTCATGGCGCTTGATGATATCCAATCTCGGCTTGGTCACGGGGTGCTTGGCCACAAAGATGGTGCAGCAGTCCTCGTAGGGGAGAATGGATGTCTCAAAGGTGCCGATCTTCTTGGAGACCTTGACGATCTCTTCCTTGTCAAAGCCGATCAGCGGCCTGAACACGGGAAGCGTGCACACCTCGTTGGTAACACCCAGCGCGGTCAGCGTCTGGGAGGCCACCTGGCCGATGCTCTCGCCGGTGATGAGCCCAAGGCACTCCGACTGGCGCGCAAGCTTCTCGGCGATGCGCATCATGAACCTGCGCATGATGATGGTGAGCTCGTCGTGCGGGCACTTCTCATAGATATAGAGCTGGATCTCCGTAAAGTTGATGTTGTGCAGCCAGATCGGGCCTGTGTAAGCGGCCACCTGGCTCGCCAGGTCGACGACCTTCTGCAGCGCCCTCTCGCTGGTATAGGGAGGCGCGTTGAAATAGACAGCGTCCAGCTTGACGCCCCTCTTGGCGATCATGTAGCCGGCCACCGGGGAATCGATGCCGCCCGAGAGGAGCAGCATTGCCTTGCCGCCCACACCCACGGGAAGTCCTCCCGGTCCGGGAATGATCGTGGAGTAGATGTATATTTTCTCACGGATCTCTACGTGCAGCATGATCTCGGGCTTATGCACGTCCACAGTGAGGTTGGGGCAGGCCATCAGGACCGCTTCGCCCAGCTCTTCGTTGACGCTCATGGAATCCACGGGATACTCCTTGTTCAGCCTTCTGGCGTGCACCTTGAAGGTGGCCTTCTGATCGGGATACTCCTCTTTCATGAAGTCCGCCGCCGCCTTCCTGAGCTCTTCAATGGGAACGACCGGCGTCTCCACGATGGGGCAGATGCCGGAAATACCGAACACGCGGCTGAGCGCCTCGGTCACTTCGCTGTAATCATACTCCGACTGGCACTCCACAAAGACTCTGCCGTAGGTCCTGTGCACGGCGAAGTTGCCCTCGCAGGGCTTAAGCGCGTGCTTGATCTGGCGCACAAGCGCCTCCTCAAATATGTGGCGGTTCTTGCCCTTGATGCCGATCTCCGCGTACTTGATCAAAAAAGACTGATATTTCATTTCCACCTCATTGTCTTGTATATTTTCTCAGGAAAGGGATGAGCTCGTGGAGCGCCGCTGCCGCCTGCTGCATATCCTCTTCCGCAGTCATCTCGGAGAGGCTGATGCGGATGGTGTTGTCCAGGTAAGCCCTGGGCAGGCGGATCGCCTCGAGTGTCGCCGAGGTGTGCGGCCTGTTTGTCGCGCATGCGCTTCCCGAAGAGACGTAGACGCCCTTCTCCTCCAGCGCGTGCAGGAGCACCTCCGCGCGCACGCCGGGCACTGTCAGGCTGATGATGTGCGGCGCGCACTTTCTGCCTGCGGGTCCGTTCACCCTCAGGTCCGGGATATCGTCGATCTCGTCCAGGAACTTCTCGCGCAGCCCGTACAGCCTGTCTATACTCGCGTCAAAATCCTGATACAGCATCTTCGCTGCCAGCCCCATCGCGGCGATCCCCGCCACATTCTCTGTGCCGGAGCGCATGCCGCCCTGCTGCCCTCCGCCGTAGATCAGGTTCTTCACCTTGATCCCGTCGGCGATATAGAGAAGTCCGACGCCCTTGGGCGCGTGGATCTTGTGGCCGCTGACGGAGAGCATATCCACTCCCCACTTTTTGGGATAGATCTGCGCCTTGCCAAAGCCCTGAACGGCGTCTACATGAAACACCGCCGAAGGGTTCTTGGCATTTATGCGCTTGCCGATCTCCCTGATAGGCTCCACCGCGCCGATCTCGTTGTTTGTGTGCATGATGGACACCAGGATCGTGTCGTCTCTGACGGCCCCCTCCACCAGATCAGGAGATACGATGCCGTTTTCGTCCACAGGCAGGTAAGTCACTTCAAAGCCCTGGGATTCCAGATACTTCATGGATTCAGTAACTGCCGGGTGCTCGATCATGGACGTCACCAGATGGCGGCCCCTTCTCATGTTGGCCAGCGCCCCTCCGATGATGGCGATATTGTCGGACTCCGTTCCGCAGGAGGTAAAAATGAGATTTTTCTCCTTCACCTTCAGTATCTGCGCCAGCGTCTTCTTCGCCTCCGTGATATGCTTCTCAGCCTCCACGCCCTTGTGGTGCATGCTGGAGGGATTGCCGTACTCCTCCAGATATATTTTATTCATCAGCTCCACTACTTCCGGAAAGCACCGGGTCGTGGCTGAATTGTCAAGATATGCTTCTCTCATGATTCCCCTTACTTCGATCTGATCTCTGCAGTTTACCGTACCCTGCATGATAACACATCATTTTGCCGATTACAAACCGTTACTGCCGGATTTGCCCTGTTTCACGGGGTTTCCGCCCGATCACTATATCGGCCGTACTTCTTCTCAGCAGGTTTCGAAGCGGTAGATCAGCCAGGACAGCACTACGAGCGCCGCCGTCTCGGTCCTGAGGATCCTCTTTCCCAGGGAGATGGGCAGGATCCCTGCCTCCCTCGCCTTCTCCACTTCGCCGGGCTCAAATCCGCCCTCCGGCCCTATGAATACGGAGACCGCGCTTCCGCCCGAAATGCCGTCGATCAGTTCCCGCGTGCTGCCGTCCTCCTCCTGCAGTTCGTAGGGGAGAAGGCGCACATCTGTATTCTGTGCGGCGAAGCGGACCGCTTCCTCCATGGACATGGGGTCGCGCACCAGCGGCACTACAGCCCTGCGGCTCTGCTTGGCCGCCGCCTCCGCGATGGTCTGCCAGCGCTGCACTTTTTTGGCAGCCTTCCCGCCGTCCAGCTTCACGATGCTGCGGCGCATCTGCACCGGGATGATCTCCGCCACGCCCAGCTCCACCGCTTTCTGCACGATCAGGTCCATTTTGTCGGCCTTGGGCAGCCCCTGGAAGAGATAGACCTTCACAGGGAGCTCCACGTCGGACTCCTTGACGAAGCGCAGGCGGCAGATCACCTCAGAGTCCGTGTACTCCTCGATGCCGTAGCGGTATTCCCGCTCGTCCTGCCCGGTCCGGACACTGATCTCGTCGCCCGGTCTAAGGCGCAGCACGTTTTTGATATGATTGACGTCCGTCCCCCTCACATACAGAAGATCTCCCTGCATCTGGGCGGGATCTACAAAGATATGCAGCATACTCTACTCCCCTATGCCAGCGGCTTGCGGCCGACCACGCAGCGCCACTCGCCCTGCGCCGTCACGCTGATCACTTCAAGGCCAGCCTGTCTCATCGCCTCTGCGACGCTGTCCTCGCGCCCCTCCAGGATCCCGGAGGTGATGTAGTACGCGCCGGGTTTCATGGCCGGCACGACGTGGGGCGTCAGCGGGATCAGCACGTCCGCCAGGATGTTGGCCGCCACAATGTCATATTTGTCCGTTCCGACCTCTGCCTGCACCTGCGGGTCGTCGATCAGGTTTCCGAGGATCACATGGAATTTCTCCGGATCCACGCCGTTTGTGCGCAGGTTGTCCTCAATGGCGGGCGGCGCGCAGGGATCCAGATCCGTTCCGACTGCGCTCTTAATGCCGAACATCAGGGCCAAAATAGCGAGGATCCCGCTGCCCGTGCCCACATCGAGCATCACCGTCTCCGGCGTCAGGTATTTGCGGATCTGGCGGATGCAGAGCTGTGTGGTCTCATGCATGCCGGTCCCGAATGCAGTTCCGGGATCGATGTGGAAGACCAGCGCAGGCTCCTTATCGGTGATCTCAGGCTCCTCCCAGGAAGGGATCGCCAGGATGTCGTCGATCCAGAACTGGTGGAAATACTGTTTCCAGTTGTTGATCCAGTCCACATCCTCGGTCTCCTCGATGGTGACAGTGCCCTCGCCCACATCCGAGTATGTGCGCAGCATGGCCATCTCCTCAAGGATGGCGCTCCTCACCTCTTCGGGCGTCATGGGCTCCTCATTCACAAGGACTTTGCCGTCCTCCGTCTCCTCCAGGAAGAAACTGAGCACCGCGGTCCCGTCATCTTCTCCGGCGTCGGGCAGGATATCCACGAACATCTGCTCCTTCTCCGCGGCTGTCAGCGGCACATGGTCCTCGATCTGCGCCCCGTACAGGCCGATATCCTGCATGGAGCTTATGATAATGTCCTCCGCCTCGGCTTTCGTGCGGACTCTGAATGCCATCCATTTCATAAAACGTTCCTCTTTTCTGCTGTTTTGGCGATGATCGATAACGCACCAAAGCCGGCAGCGCAAATTTTACGCTGCCGGCCGGCAATATTCTTTACTCCAAGGTTCACTTAATTCTTCCAGAATTTCTTTTTCTTAGACGTCTCTTTCTTCGCGCTTCCGCCCTCGGACTCGCGCTCCGCCTGGTTGAGGGAATCCCCGGTCAGGGCGTCGAACTGTTTGAGAAGTTCCTTCGCTTCCTTGCTGAGTTTGGTGGGCGTCTCTACCACCAGCGTCACATAGTGATCGCCGCGGATCTGCTTGTTGCGGATCGTAGGCACGCCCTTATTCTTTAATCTTACCCTGGTGTCGCTCTGGGTGCCGGGCTTCACGTCGTAGATGACCTTGCCGTCTACCGTGCCTATCACCACGCTTCCGCCCAGTGCCGCGACCGCATAGGAAATATTGACTGTTGAGAAAATATTGTAATCCTGGCGCATAAACTCGGGATGCGATTCCACGATCACTTCCACGAGAAGGTCCCCTCTGGGTCCTCCGTTCACGCCGGGCTCGCCCTTGTCGCGGATGCGCACGCTCTGTCCGTTGTCGATGCCCGCAGGGATCGAGACCTTAATGGTCTTCGTACTGGAGACAAAGCCCGTGCCGCCGCACTGTGAGCACTTGTCCTTGATGATCTTGCCGCTTCCGCCGCAGTCCGGGCAGGTCTGCACATTGCGGACTGTGCCAAAGAAGGACTGCTGGGTGAAGACGACCTGGCCCTTGCCGCCGCACTTGGGGCACATCTGCGGAGTCGTTCCCGGCTTCGCGCCTGTTCCCGAGCAGGTCGGGCAGGGATCCTTGAGGCTCAGTGTGATCTCCTTCTCAACGCCGAAGACCGCTTCGAGGAAGGTGATTCTTACGCTCGTGCGGACATTGGCTCCCTTCATAGGGCCGCCCGCAGGACCTCTTCTTCCGCCGCCGAAGAAATCTCCGAAAAGATCTCCGAATATGTCTCCGAAATCGGCCGAATTGAAATCGAATCCTCCGAATCCGCCCGATCCGTCAAATGCCGCAAAGCCAAACTGGTCATACTGTTTGCGCTTCTCAGGATCGCTCAGGATCGCATAGGCCTCGGAGGCCTCCTTAAACTTGGCCTCTGCGTTCTTGTCGCCGGGATTCATATCCGGGTGATATTTCTTGGCAAGCTTCCGGTATGCTTTTTTGATGTCGTCCTCGGACGCATCCTTGGCGACACCTAATACTTCATAATAGTCCCGTTTTTGTTCTGCCATAGTCCTCTTGTCTTCTCTTTACTGATCGTCAATACACTGCTGCTTCCCCATGCATACAATCCAAAAGTCATCCGCCCGGAGCATGCTCCCGGCGGACGACTTCCGTTTTAAATGTGCATGGTCAATTGTTCACGCGTTCTATAGCTTACACTTCGCGATAGTCGCCGTCAACTACATCGTCATCATTTCCGCCATTATTGGTGCTCTGGCCGCCCATGTCGGGACCTGCGCCCTGAGCGCCGCCCTGCATGTTCTGATACATCTGAGTGAACAGCGCCTGAGAATCGTTCATCAGCTTCTCCTTGCCGGACTTAAGGGCATCGATATCAGCATCGCTGATGTCTGTCTGATCCTTAGTTCTCTCAAGAACAGCCTTGAGGTCTGCGATCTCAGCTTCTACGTTAGCCTTAGCGCCTGCGTCGATCTTGTCGCCGACTTCCTTCAGAGCCTTCTCGGTCTGGAATACGATGGAATCAGCTTCGTTTCTGGCGTCTACAGCTTCCTTGCGCTTTCTGTCCTCTGCCTCGAACTGTGCAGCTTCCTTAACTGCCTTCTCGATATCCTCGTCGGACATGTTGGAGCCTGCAGTGATGGTGATGTGCTGCTCTTTGCCGGTACCCAGATCCTTAGCGGATACATTTACGATACCGTTAGCATCGATGTCGAAGGTAACCTCGATCTGCGGAACACCGCGCATTGCGGGCGGGATCCCGTCCAGTCTGAACTGGCCGAGGGACTTGTTGTCTCTTGCGAACTTTCTCTCACCCTGAAGGACGTTGATGTCAACAGCGGTCTGGTTGTCAGCAGCTGTGGAGAACACCTGGCTCTTCTTGGTGGGGATGGTTGTATTTCTCTCGATCAGAGGGGTAGCGATGCCGCCCATGGTCTCGATGGAAAGTGTCAAAGGGGTAACATCCAGCAGAAGGATGTCGCCTGCGCCTGCATCGCCTGCAAGCTTGCCGCCCTGGATAGCAGCACCGATCGCTACGCACTCATCGGGGTTCAGGGTCTTGCTGGGCTCATGGCCGGTCAGCTTCTGGACCTTCTCCTGTACGCAGGGGATTCTGGTGGATCCGCCTACCAGCAGAACCTTGCCCAGATCGGAGTTGTTGAGGCCTGCGTCTCTCATAGCGTTCTGAACCGGGATAGCGGTCTTCTCTACGAGGTCGCTGATCAGCTCTTCGAATTTAGCCCTTGTGAGGTTCTTGTCGAAGTGCTTGGGGCCCTCAGCGGTAGCTGTGATGAAAGGAAGGTTGATGTTGGTGGTTGTCGCGCTGGACAGCTCCTTCTTAGCCTTCTCTGCGGCTTCCTTCATTCTCTGAAGAGCCATCTTGTCATTGGAGAGGTCAACGCCCTCGTCCTTCTTAAACTCGCGGATGATCCAGTCGATGATCCTCTGGTCGAAGTCATCGCCGCCCAGGTGTGTGTCACCGTTGGTGGACAGAACTTCGATAACGCCATCGCCGATCTCGATGATGGAAACATCGAATGTGCCGCCGCCGAGGTCATAGACCATGATCTTCTGCTCTTTCTCGTTGTCCAGGCCATAAGCCAGAGCTGCAGCTGTGGGCTCGTTGATGATCCTCTTGACATCAAGGCCTGCGATCTTGCCTGCGTCCTTGGTTGCCTGTCTCTGTGCATCGTTGAAGTATGCGGGAACGGTAATGACTGCCTCTGTGACCTTCTCGCCCAGATAGCTCTCTGCGTCTGCTTTCAGCTTCTGCAGGATCATAGCGGAGATCTGCTGAGGGGAGTACTTCTTGCCGTCGATCACGCGGCCGCGGTCTGTACCCATATCTCTCTTAATGGAAGAGATGGTGTTGTCAGCGTTTGTAACTGCCTGACGCTTTGCGGGCTCACCAACCAGTCTCTCGCCGTTCTTTGTGAAAGCAACGACGGACGGTGTGGTTCTTGCGCCCTCTGTATTTGCGATAACTGTAGGCTTTCCGCCTTCCATAACTGCTACGCAGCTGTTTGTTGTTCCAAGATCAATACCGATAATCTTACTCATTGTTATTTCCTCCTCTTACGCTTTTGCGTTCTATCATAATTGGGATTGTGTTCTAAAATATATACGTTCTCGGATGCAGGTTTCAGCGCCTGCCCCGCAATTTTCACTGTTTTGCCAAAATATCGTCCTTACTGAACGACTCCCACCATCGAGTGACGGATCACTGTGTCGTGATACATGTAGCCCTTCTGAAGCTCCTGTGCTACGACACCGCTCTCATATTCATCGCTCTCCACCTGCATCACTGCGTTGTGGAAGTTGGGATCAAATTCCTTGCCGACCGCCTCGATCGGTTTAACTCCCAGATCTTCGAGCTGCTTCATCAGCTGCTTGTAGATCATCTCCATGCCGCTCGCGAGCGCGCTGCCCTTCTCGGCTTCGGGAACTGCCGCGAGGCCTCTCTCGAAGTTGTCGACTACGGGGAGCATCTTCTCGATGACACTCTTCTCGCCCATGGAGAACATCTGCTCCTTCTCCTTGGCTGTGCGCTTGCGGAAGTTGTCGAACTCCGCCATCTGGCGCTTCACCTTGTCCTCAAGAGCTGATACCTTGTCAAGAAGTGCTTTCTCTTTGGATCCGGTAGGAGCTTCTGCTGCGGCGCCTTCACCGGCTGCCTCAGCCGCTGCGCCCTGCTCCTGAGTTTCCTCAGCGGCAGCTGCATTTTCTTCTGTCTCCGGCATTTCCTCTCCGGCTGTACCTGCTGCGGTCTCTTCCGGCTCGGTTCCGGGCTGTTCGTTTTTCATGTTTTCAGCTTCTGCCATATATTCCTTTCCGCACCTCACTGTCTCCTGTCAGACCGGGCAGGTGCTTATTCCTGCTTTCTTATTGTTTATACAGATCGTCGAGCTGCTCCATAATGTGCCGGAGCACATCGACGACTCTCTCATAATCCATTCTTCTGGGGCCGATGATACCGACCGTTCCCTTCATTCCGTCACCCAGATCATAGGTGGCGGTGACGACGCTGCAGTCCCGCATACTGGGCACCGGCATTTCCTCGCCGATGTAGACCTGAATGCCGGTCTCGCTGCCGCCCGACAGGGATTCCTGTACGATACTCCCCAGTGCCTGCTTTTCTTCAAAGTCGCTGATGATCTCACTGGCCTTGCGGTGATCCGCGAGCTCCGGATACTTGAAAATATTCTTCGCTCCGCTCGTGTAGATCTTCAGGTCCTCTTCCTTCCGGACGATCTCCGCCGCAGCATCAAAAACATCGTTTACGATCTGCGAGTGGATCCCCGCGTCCCGCTTGATGGACTCGATGAGCCCCAGCGTGATCTCCTCAATGGGAAGCCCGCACAGGTTCGTATTGAACAGCATGTTCATTTTGAACATCTGCTCAGAATCCAGCGGCATGTCCACCGGAATTACCCTGTTCCTGATCAGGTTGCCCTCCAGTACGATCACTGCCAGAATGTTGTTGTCATCCAGCTGCGAGAGCTGAATGAACTTGATCTTGTTCTGGCGGATCACCGGTGATGAGATCATCGACGCATACTGCGTGTTCACAGCCAGAAGCTTGGCGACCTGCTGCAGAAGGCTCTCCAGCTTATCCTGCTTCTGAAGGAGCACGTTCTTCATCTCTTCTACATGCTTCCGCTCCGTCCCCAGCATATGGTCCACGTAGAGGCGGTAGCCTGCATCAGTAGGAATACGTCCTGCCGACGTGTGCGGCTGCATGATCAGTCCCATCTCCTCGAGGTCCGCCATCTCATTTCTGATCGTTGCACTGCTCAGCTTGAGATCGGTGTACTTGGAAATTGTCCTGCTGCCCACCGGCTCGCCGGTCTCCAGGTAATTGCGGATGATAGCCTGCAATATTTTCATCTTTCGATCTTGCAGTTCCATAGTATCCTCCGTATCGGAACCGGCGTCCCTCCGGCCTGCCCGGCAGTCTCACCCGATCCCGTTATTAGCACTCATCTTAGTCGAGTGCTAACACCTTTCTTGTACACATTACCACTCGGTCATATGGATGTCAACTGGGTTTTATTACGAAATTCTAAAATGTTTATGAAAGAAGTGGCGCTTTGAAAGTCCTGCGCGCTGCAGGCACACCCCCTCAGCAAACCCGATCTGTCCGCGTAATCCCGCGTATAGAACAGGGTTTGCTGAGGGGGTGTGCCTGTGTGGTGACAGAAGGCCGGGGCCCTGTCACCTTTTCAAGAAGCCCCCAAAAGAAAAAGAGGCCGCGCCTCGCGGCGCTGCCTCTCTCGAACTGACAAATTGTTATTCAGTTGTCTTCGATCAGATCTCGAAGCTTCCGGTCTCTGTACCGTTGATCACGTAGTAAGCCTTTGCCTCCTCGGGCTTTACGTACAGCTGGATCTCCTTGAAATCTGCAGGATCTTTCTTGAGGTCGAATTCCCACACGTCCTTAGCGATCTTGACGAGCTGATCGGTTGTGTATTCTTTGCCTGCGAACTGGATGCAGATGGTCTCCTTTACGGATGCTGCCTTCTTAGCTCTGGTTGTGGCTGTCTTCTTAGCCGGAGTCTTGGCTGCTGCCTTGGTGGCTGTCTTAGCCGGAGCCTTTGCTGCTGTCTTAGCTACTGTCTTCTTAACGGTTGCCTTAGGTGCTGCCTTTTCTGCTGCTGCTTTTGTTGTTTTCTTTGCTTCTGCCATAGTTAAAATCTCCTTCTTAAATGAAATGCTTCATCCGCTTCATCCCCTGCAGTTTGCAATTATTAATTATCCCCGAAAACTTCATATAAAATAGCGCAGTTATCAGAATTTGTCAACTTTTCTGTAAATACAGATCGAATTTACCGCTTATTATCAATAAGCCGGTGCCTTGAGGACAAGGAAATAGATCAATACGAGCGCGCCGAGGATGATCCTGTACCAGCCGAATACCTTGAAATCGTGCTTTCTGATGTAGTTCATCAGGAAGGCGATGACGATGATCGATACGAGGAAGGCCACCAGCATGCCCACGCCGAGGATGATCAGCTCGCTGCTTGAGAAGCCAAAGCCGTACTTGACGATCTTGAGAAGGCTCGCGCCGAACATGACCGGGATCGCCAGTATGAACGTGAACTTGGCAGCTACCGTACGGGAGACGCCGATCATCAGGCCGCCCAGGATCGTCGCGCCGGAGCGGGAGGTTCCGGGAAATACTGCCGCGATCAGCTGGAAGAGACCGATCAGGAAAGCATCCTTAAAGGTCAGGTCGCGCAATCTGTCGACTCTCGGGACCTTGTTGGCGTTGACAGTCTCGATGATGATGAAAGCCACACCGACGACGATCAGCATGACGCCTACGACGATCGCGTTGTACAGGTGCTCGTCGAGCCAGTCGTCTGCCAGAACTCCGACCACACCCGCGGGGATGCAGGCCACCAGGGCCTTGAGCCAGAGCATCAATGTTGATTTTTTGAAAACGACCTTAGTTCCGCCGCCGCGCTTCTTCACTCTCTTAAAGGGCCAGATCGTCTTCCAGTAGAGGATGACGACCGCCAGGATCGCGCCCAGCTGGATCACGACGAGAAACAGGTTCCAGAACTCCGGAGACACATCCAGCTTCACGAATTCGTTGAGCAGGATCATGTGGCCGGTGCTGCTGATGGGCAGCCACTCCGTGACGCCCTCTACGATTCCGAACAGAACTGCTTTTAATATTTCAATTATCTTTATCTGCATTCAATTCTCCTTCCAGAATTCCGTCTTAAGTTCTGCCCTGCCCATGCAGGGCCTGTGAACATGCCTAATCCATATAAGGGCTTATCTGTCCGGGTACTCCGCCTCCACGAACTCGCGGATCTTGGCCAGTGATCTCTCCACCTTCTCGGTGTCGATGCAGTACGCGACGCGGAAGAAGCCGGGCGCGCCGAAGCCGTCCGCCGGGACAAAGACCAGGTCGTACTTGAGGGCTTTCTGGCAGAACGCCACCGCGTCCTCCTCCAGCGCCTTGGGCATGATGTAGAAGGTACCGCCGGGTCTGACGACTGTGAAGCCGAGCTCCTTGAAGGTGTCGTAGAGCAGGTTCATGTTCGTCTCGTATACGGACAGGTCCGCTGTGTCATCCACTGTGTCCGCCATAGCCAGCATGATCAGAGAGGACGGGCAATTGTGGCCGATGCCTCTGGAGATCTGGCCGAACATGGGAACGAGGTCGTTCGCGTGCTCGCAGGCCGGATTGACTGCCACATAGCCGATACGCTCGCCGGGTACGGACAGGGACTTGGAGAAGGAATAGCAGGTCAGTGTGTGGGGATAGAACTTCGCCACGTACGGCGCTTTTTTGCCGTCGAAGATGATCTCCCTGTAGGGCTCGTCGGAAATAAGGAACACGTTGTGGCCGAACTCCTTAGACTTTCTGGTCAAAAGATCGGCGAGCTTTGTCAGTGTCTCCTCGCTGTAGAGGACTCCCGACGGGTTGTTGGGGGTGTTGATCAGTACTGCTGCCACGTTCTCGGTGAGATACTTCTCCGCCTCTTCAAAGTTGATCTGGAAGGTCTCGAGGTCGGCGGGCACTACTTTGATCCTGGCGCCTGTATCATTGATATAAGGATTGTATTCCGGGAAATAGGGAGCAAAGACGAGCACCTCGTCGCCGGGCTTTGTCACAGCGCGGAGCGCGTGGGCAAGGGCTCCTGCCGCGCCGGATGTGGCAAAAATGTGGCCGCCGGTGTAGTTCATGTCAAATCTGCGGTTCAAGGAAGCCGCGATCTTCTCCTTGACCTCGGGAATGCCGAGGGTCGGGCTGTAGCCGTGAAGCGCAAGGGGCTCCATGGTCTGGAGGAGGGAGATCGCCACATCTGTGAAGCTCTGGGGAGCGGGCACAGAGGGGTTGCCGAGGCTGAAATCGAAGACATTCTCGTATCCGATCTCTTTTCCTCTTGCAGTGGCGTACTCCGAGAGAGTGCGGATCACCGATTTATTCGACAGCATGCTCAGATAATGTTCATTGATCATGGTTTGTTCCTCCAATCCTTATATTGTTCATTATGAAATGTAAAGCCAATCTTTTTTATGCAAAATATAATAGCGCTGATCTTTCTCCCGCGCCACCTCTGAAAAGCCAAAAGATCTTAATATTTTGACCGAGATCTCGTTAGAAGTTTCCGCGTCGGCGCCGATCGTCTCAAATCCGAGCTGTCCGAAGCCGTAATCGAGGAGCGCCCCGCACACCTCCCGGGCAATTCCCTGCCCGCGCCAGTCCCTGTGGAGCAGGTAGCCGAAGGCCGCGTCCGGTACCGGTCCGGGCGCCGGGGACTTGGGGAAGGAAAAGCCGATCCTTCCGATCAGCGCTCCGCTGCCGCGCAAGAGCACCGCCCAATGGCCGTATCCGCACAGGCGGTAGACTCTGTCTATGTAGGCCGTCAGGATCTTTCTCTCCCGCTCGCGGTCCTCTGAGGGGCCTTCGAGGTATCTCAGCGCCTCCTCGTCATAGAGTTCATAGATGGCGTCGAGGTCTCCGGGCACGAATTCGCGCACCACGCAGCGCTGCGTCTCCAGAATGGTCCAGGGCAGATGCCTCTGCCGCTGCCAGATCTTGACGATCGAATCCCGGTCCACCCACTGCGGCTCCATCAGCACGTAGTCGGCAAGGCTCAGGTCTTCTCCCTTGTTCGCGGCGTGAGAATAGGCGCAGAAAGCCGCTCCGCGGTCAGCCAGCATCCGCAGCAGCCGCTCCGAGTCCGCCAGATACAATGTCCTGTATTCCGGCTTCGGAATCTCCTCACCGGCTTCGACTACCCACAGGTCTGAATCAAATCCGTACCGCTTGAAGCTCTGCAATGCCTCCGCCGCCTCGGCCAGGCATTCCTTATACCACTGTTCTTCTAAGTAAAAGCATACCTTTTCAATCATACTATGCACCATTATACAAAGCCGGCATGAGGAATGCAAAGCTCAATCGCCCCGGAGGCGTTCATATTTTGTTCATATTTTATTTATTCATAATTCAATCTTTACTAAATCTTTGTACACGATTGACTTTTATAATACAATCATAGACAACAAACAAAGACAAATTCCATTTATTGGTTTACAAATAACTTTTTCATAACATGCCAGGTACCAAGGTACCTGGCATCCTCCCTTTTATGGGGATTTTTTTTATTTCAGGGAGAATTTTTCCCTTCACAAATGCCATTGCCGGTACCAGGAAGCCCCTCCGCGCTGCGGTCCCAATGAAAAAGCCGGTACCATGTCAGCTTCTCCTGACAATGGTACCGGCTTTACATTCTTTATTCAGATTTCATTTGCTGCGCCGAAAACACCGCCAGCAGTGCCCTCACGCCTCAGCTCAGAAGATTGAGCTTATCCTTCGCAAAGCTCAGGATCTCTTCCATCGCGGCTTCCTCATCGGCTCCGTCTGTCGAGACGGTGAGCAGATCACCATTTGCAAGATTCAGTGACATCATTCCCATGATACTCTTCGCGTTGACCCGCTTTGTCTCAGTCTCGAGATAAACCTTGCTCTCGTATTTACTCGCCACTTGAACCAGCTCGGCGATAGGTCTGGGTTCCAGTCCGTTAGGGCATGAGATCTTAATAGATTTCTTAATCATTCCACACTCTCCTTGACAGCGCTGTCCGGATGCTTCTTATTCCCGGCCTGCGGATCCCGCTCCGCATTGCGAGGGTCTGTTCTGTATTTCTGAGCGATCTCCGTGAGTCTTCTCAGGCGGTGATTTACTCCCGACTTGCCGATGGGCGGAACAGCCAGGTCTCCCAGCTCCCGCAGCGGCGTGTCCGGATACTGCAGACGCAGCTCCGCCATCTTTCTTAAACTCTCCGGCAGTGTTCTCAGAATGCCTGCCTCCTCCAGAAAACGGATGTCATTGATCTGCTTTCTGGATGCGCTCACTGTCTTCCCGATATTCGCCGCCTCGCAGTTGACGCGGCGGTTGACAGAATTGCGCAGTTCCTTGAGGATCCTCTGGTTCTCCATCTCCATCATGCTGACGGAAGCTCCCATCAGGTTGAGGAGATCGACGATATCCGTCGAATCCTTGAGGTACACGACATAGAACTTCTTGCGAAGGACGGCCTTGGCCTCCTTGCCGAAACTCAGAAGTATTTCCTGCAGCTGTGAAGCCTGCTCCCGATCAGTACAGCTCCACTCCAGATGATACTCTTTGCGGGGATCGCTCACAGATCCGCAGCACAGAAAGAGATCTCTGAGATAATTCCTCCTGCAGCAGCTCCTCTTAAGGAGTTCCGGCGCCACCGTGAGGCTGTTCTCTCCGCACAGGTTCCCGGCGCTGTCACACACCATGATCTTCTGTGCAAGTTCCTTCACTGTATCTGATAAAAGCTCTGTTTGTACCCATCCCCGCAGCTCCCGGCTGTTTCGGTCAGCCGGCAACCACAATACGGTACTAATATTAATGGTTTTACGTAACAAAGTAAAGCACTTTCTAAGAGCTTCTCCGTTATCCGTATTTACAAAAAGCCTGTATTCCCCGTCCGGACCGGTCTCAAACCGGCCTATACAGCGCAGAAGAACTGCCATGGATGCGATCCGGCAGTGCCTCGCCGCCGGTATATCCGAAGCTATTTCCGCTTTCACATCTGAAGAAAAAGACATGGTGTTCACTCTCCCGCTCTAAGAATCCGCCCGGACAGTTTAATGTTTCACATCCCTGTGGTAAAGGTTGATGCCGTAGTCGCCTCCCCTGAGCCTTGCCGCCAGCGCATTGGCGATCGTAACGCTCCTGTGCTGCCCTCCGGTGCATCCGATGCCGATCACCAGCTGGTTTTTGCCTTCCTTGACATAGCCTGGGATCAGGAAAGAGATCATATCCGTGAGCTTGTCCATGAACTGGTCAGCCTCCGGGAAGGACATGACATAATCCCGCACGGCTTTATCATTGCCCGTCAGCTTCTTGAGGCTCTCCACATAGAAGGGATTGGGCAGGAAGCGCACGTCGAACACGAGATCCGCGTCCGCCGGGATCCCGTTCTTGAAGCCGAAGGACATGATGGAGATCATCAGCGAGTTGTACTCCTCGTTTTTGACAAAGATCCTGATCAGCTCCTCCTTGAGGACCCTGGTCAGAAGACCCGACGTGTCGATCACGTAATCCGCGTCCTTTTTGATCTGCTCGAGGATCTTGCGCTCCCTGGCGATCCCGTCCTCCACGCGCCCCGTGGGGCATACGGGATGGGCCCTTCTGGTCTCCTTGTATCTCTTGATCAGGACCTCGTCGCTGGCGTCCATGAACAGGATCTCGTACTTGTAACCCTTTTTCTTGAGCGCCGCCAGCACCTGCTCCACGTTGTCGAAGGACTCGTCCGCCCGGACGTCCAGCCCCAGCACGACCTTGTCGATATCATTTCCCGGCGCGAACACCAGCTCCATGAAGGGGTCGATCAGACGCACGGGAAGATTATCCACGCAGTAGTAGCCCAGG
>Ga0326513_10000796_pt1 | contig 26682 bp, 43 predicted proteins | sample 2_2465_0518_D_FD_203654 | JGI IMG/M metagenome (GOLD analysis project Ga0326513, IMG submission 203654) | Bovine rumen microbial communities from UC Davis, California, United States - 2_2465_0518 | ecosystem: Host-associated > Mammals > Digestive system > Stomach > Rumen | place: USA... | reverse complement strand
TCTCCTGACTTTCCAGCATCGAATCAATCAGTTTCGGCTTATAACTGCTGTCCGCATTTCGGAACCATCCATCATAAATGCTTTGTCTGACGTGATCGTACATGACAGCATCCGCGTCCGCTTTGCTGATCTCATGAATATCCTTCGTCACACGCGCCATACAAAACTTTCTGAACTCGGAATCAATTGCTGCTGAGCCGCCGCTTTTGTATAACGGTTTCAGTTTACTCGCATTCTTATGAACCCACTCGTCTCTGGTATCACCGTCCGAATACTCATAGTCCGTACTCGACGGGTTCATGGCACCCGTTCTGGTGATTTTCTCCGCTACCCTTCCGTGAATATCTCCATTTTCATCAACCGGAACATGCGTACCGTTTATCGTGATCCAGTCCTTTGGCTTTTCGTCGGCTCGCATCTGTTTGTTGCCTTTATCATCTTCCAGCAAAGTCACAAGCAGCCGCTTTACACCATCTGCAAACGGAGCATACGACCGATCCTTTGTGCATTGCATCATGCCAAGAAACATCGGCCGCGTCATTTCCTGATCGTCACATTCCGGCTCTCCGTCATACTCGGTGCAAAGGAACAAATGCGGCCTCATGCCGCGTTCTCCTTTCACGCCGCGTCCGAACGGTATCAGGGACTTCGGCGTAATGCCAAACTCCTCTTTCGCTTCGCGGATCGCTGCCTGTTCCGGCGTCTCACCTTCATCAACATATCCGCCGGGACCGCATAACATACCAAAGCCAGTTTCCGTAATGCGAATCCCGCACAAAACCCGTCCGTCCTTAACGACATATACACCAACAGATTCCGGCACGAATCTTCCTTGATCCGTTTCACGCATCTCGGATAATATCTGATGCAGCGTAATATCCGCATCATCATCCTCATCGTCCAGTATAACGGCCAACTTCTGCAGCTTGAAAAACAGCTTTAAGACTTCATCGTTCCATCCATTGTTCGCTACCAAATACGGCAGTTTATCACATATCGTTTCGATCTCTTCCAAACGTTCCTGTATCGCCTCATTCAGCATTACCGTCATCCTCCGGTTTCAAGGATTCTACGACTTCTTCAATCGGCGTATAACTCATGTCGTGCGCATCTTCATCGTACCGATACATACGTTCCAAGAGTAGCCCAAGGCTGTCTTTGAACGGTTTGAACATCAAGTCTTCCATCGCATACAGCTCCGTCAAATCACGCCAGACAGGAGTACGCATCTCCTCGTCGTCACAAACCGGTTCGCCCGCAAATCCGCGTGCTACATACACTTTCGACGTACCAACGGTCGGATCATCGTCCGTGATCTCACCCAAAGAGCATACGTCCATCGGCACAATGCCGAACTCTTCGAACGCTTCGCGATAAACAGCCTGTATCGGTTCTTCTCCGTCTTCGATGTGACCGCCGGGGCCGCAGATCAGCCCGTACCCGCCTGCATCTCCGGCGATACGCGTACCGGTCAGAATCTTACCGCTCTGGATAACGAGCACGCCGACGCCGCCTCTCGGCTTAACCACGGTTTCTTCCTCCACGGTCTCTTCGTCCTCATGCTCCACATCATCAATCAAGTCGTTCTGATCCTCCGGCAACTTCGTCGCTTCCGGTGCCGTGATGGGCGACTTGCCTGTATTCGGCTGCACAACGCCTCTTGCCGTTAGACGCAAGGCTCTGCGCTCACGGTATTTCTTTACGACGTCTTCGCCGTCTTGCTTAACGCTCTCAGAAGCCATTTCCGGCTCTTTTTGTCCTGACCCTTCCGGTTGTTCACCTTCCGACTTATCCCCGTTTCCTGTGCCCTTCGGTTGATTCTCTGCCATGCCGCCGAGCATCGCCGCTAACGGATCACCGCCTGCGCCTCCCATGGGATCAGCCTTGTTTGCCGGATTGTTCTCTTCCAGTTCTTCGTCCGTGTAATCGTCGAGAATCGTTTCCACATCAAACTCGCCCTCATCAGCAAGTTTTGTACGCACCTCCGTTGGATCAAGCGCCTGAATCTGCACATAAGTCGAAGCCGTCTGCGCTTTCGTGCTCGCGATCTGCGCCTTTTGAAGCTCCAACTGCACTTGTTCTTGTTCCGATAGCGACCATAGCGGATTAAACTCCACATCAATACGCGGAATCTTTTTCAATTCTTTCGTGTACAGCCCCGCATGGCAGATTACACTTAACAAATACCGTAGATTCGCGCGAAGCATTCTCCGCTGAATCCGCTCGATATAGTTGTAGTAGTTCTCCATATCCGAACGGCCTGTACTGTTCATTCCAGCCGGGCTTCTGCCAAACAAGATCGTTTGCGGAATCTTTGTCAAAGCCGACAGATAATTGCACGTCGTGTTGATAACATCCGACACGCCCGTATACGAGAAGGTCTTGAAATCGTAGTCTTCACCGTCAGCATCAAGCACCATACTGTTCAGTAATCCACGCGCAAGATCGATCATATCCAACCGCTTTAGAACGGTATCTTCGCCTTGCTCCGTTTCAAGGACCTGCTGCAAGCCCTGCATCTTATAGATCGCCTGCACAGAACGTTCCAGCATCTTCGGTGCCATACCATGTGCTACTTCCGTGTCCTTGATCGCCCTCTTGATCCGCACATATTCCGGTATGCCCCAGAACTGATACAAACCGGACGGCGAGTTTTCCGGCAATACTCCGTTTCGGAAAATCAAGCACCGCTGCTCATGAACGGTAAACGTCCCGTACTTACTGTTGACGGTAAACCTCGACGGATAACCCAAGCGGCTGCCCCTCGTCTTGAACGGATCAGACGAATCATACTTATACATAGACGTCACATCCGGCGTAATGACAGAACGGTCATACACGACAATATCATCTATCGAGCGAATCTTTTTCCAGTCCACAGGCTGATCAAGGTCTCTGCCGTCGTTTATCAGCATGACAATAATGGAACCGCCGAACAGACGCGCCCAAGTCAAAGCCGTTATCGCCTTTTCATCCCATTCCAGTTCATCAAGGCACTCAACCAAATAATCCTGTAATTTGCTGTCTTCCAAGTTCTTCAATTTGAACCCGTGTTTAATCGCTTCTTCCGCCGGCGTATCAATGATCGTCGCAAACAGACCGTTCTGCTCATAGAACTCAGCCAAATCAGAATCCGGCACCTGTCCTTCGCCAACATACTCATAGTGCTCCGTCGTGTCCTTCGATGTGTTGTATCTCGTCAGAACATTCTGAAACGCACCGTCTTCGCGGTACGCTTTCGGTGGCAGCGGCCGCACCGATTTGATCCCCGTGATTCGTTCAGTCAGATGCGCGGTATTATTCACATACTCGCTATCAATATTTCTTTTGCTTTCCATACCGGCATCACTCCTTACATAAAAATAGCGGCTACGTTTCCGTAACCGCTTTTGGTTGTTTATAGTTTATAAAATTATAAGTCCGTTTTCGGTCTTTCTCGCCTTTGCGAACTCTCTCAAATACTCACGCTCACGAGCATTCCAGCGTTTGGCATCATCTTCATCCTCTGTGTTATGTTCGATCTGTCTCCTGTACCTTTTCCAGCCCCGATCGAGCACTTCTTCCGGACACTCTTTCAAACGGTCAAGCGCAAGAGCAACCTTTTCCTGCGGAAAATCCGGCCCCGCATACATCGGCTCGCCCAGCATCGTAAAATACCCGATCAGATAATCAATGCAATCGAACCGAATACTGTCCGGATCGAAGTCATCTTCGATTCCAACCCATATAAAGATATTTTCGCCGTTTTTTCTTTCACGAAAAATCACGAACAATTCTTTATCCTCATCCATAGCAAACGGCTTTACATCCATCCCGCATCACCTCGCACCGTTTTTATTTATTATACCACACTCATGCCGGAATGTCAGCAGGATAATGCTCTTTAATCCAATCCCACGCATCCACAAATTTGCCACCCGCATTTGGCCTGTAAACAAGTTCTACATTCGCATTCTTGATCTTTCTCAAAACATTTTTTCGCTGACTTTCATTCATATTACTCATAGTCCTCGAAAGATCACGCTCTGTATTGAACGAACATCTTGAAAAGTCCTCAATCGTAACAGGCCCGTGATATTGACATTCGATATAATTATTGTCAGCACTACTTCTGATATTGCGGAACATATCAGCGTATGATATTTTTCCGGCTTTATAATCGTTGTAATAGTGAAGCAAACGATCCAAGGTTTTCTCACTCGTAATCGTGCTCATACCGTCTATCGTCGGCTTATCTCCGCCATAACCGGCGCAAGACATCGAATATCGTCTATTCAACGAATCTCCATAGGTATACGTAACCCGATCTTTCATGCGATCTTTTCGAAGCGTCCACGTTATACTTCCATAAAACGGTCTGTACGAATCATCGAAGTCATCTTCATCCGATTTGAACCCCAAATAACCGCACTTCTCATAGTCTTCATCTGCCAAACCACTGTGACCGTACATCGTTTCGGATACCTGTTTTCTTCCCGATCGCGTGATCGCCGCGCCATGTCCGCCTGTGCCAGTTTCCAACTGGCTCTTATATCCGTTCTCAACAATTCCCGCAAAGCTCTTCGTGCTTCTCGCAACACGCAACTCGCCGTTGTTGAATATTTCTGTGAGCATGTCTGCAGTCTGCTTTTTCTTTTCATCTGTCATAGATGAAAGAAAACTCTTCTCCAAGGCAGTTTCCCTATAAGAATCGAACTTTGCAAGTGACGCCGCCGTGTGCATTCTGGGTATATCATCGTTCGGATTCATACCAAGTGTCCGAACCATGCTGTCATCCACATTGTTCTTGCGAACCCAATCACGACACTCCTGCTCATTCGGCGATTCATGCATGACCTTATTGTCGCCGAACTTCTTCGAAGTTGCATATACCAAGTACCCGCCATCAGGCTTCTTCTTGATTTTCACGTGGTGCATACCGAAATTCGGGCGCGGAACTTCTCTGCCGTCAATCGAAATCTTGTAGCCCTTAATGCCTTGATCTTCGCAATGCTCAATAACAGCATCCAGATTATCAAAGTCCCCGATCTTGCTTTCCTTGCCGTCTATATCGGTGCCGCTGATCGTGAACCGCCCATGTTCTTTCGTCGCCTTTATGTCTTTATACGCATTATCCGTCATGCCGAGCGAATAATACTCGCCGGAATCAATCGCTTTCTTGACGCGATCCATCCGCTCCATGTGATCCACGTAGGACTTTTCTTTATCCATTGTGGAAACATCAAGCCCGCACGCACTCATCTTTTCTCTGATCCTATCGTGATCTAAAGACGAAATAATCTCTCGTTCTCTACCGCGACGGTCTTTCGCGGTAACAGTAAATCTCATGCCATCATAAGACAATTTCGGATCAACGTAGCTCTCATCGAGATATTTGAACGATCGTGCATCAAACGTCCGCATTTCTTCCTGATGCTTTTCGTATGCAGCTCGCACATCATCGTTCATTCCTACCTGACTTATATCTACTCCGTTGTTTTTGAGATACCGCAGAACGCCGTACATATCGTCACCGTAGGTTATGCTGACGCGCTCCCCGCGTCGATTAAATCCCGTAATTCGGAATGTGTTTTCATCCACGCGCTCCAACTTCGGATCGGCATACCTGCCATAACCGAACGGAATAGACTTTTGTTCCCATTCTTTCTTGATCCTCTCGCGCTCAGCATCTTCCTTGCGCCGTTCTTCAATCATGGCCTTCGTGCCGTCAGATATATCAACTTTTCCGAGGTCCGCACCTTGTTCTTTTATGCGTTTTTCAAACTCATCATAAGATTCGCCGGGTAAGGTAGAAAGGAACCTGTGCTCCTTGCCGTCAAGGTCTACGCCATAAAGCCCAAACTCTCCGGAATATTCACTTTTGTGAATAAACATCTTTTGAAGATCATATCCGCCCATGGTAGCAATCGTCGCGGGAATCTTAAACGAAGTCGGATCAACTGCTTCTTTTTCAATCCGAACCTTGTGAACACCCTGTTCCTGCAGATACTTCATCGCCTGTATCTTCGAGGTAAAACGGAATGACTTCTCTATGCCCTCTTCGTCCGATCCTGTCAGCATCCATCTCCAACCATCATCTTTCAGTTCCAGATCACCGTAACGTGTGCCGTCTTTTTCAATGTATTCTTTTTCAGCCGAGGTCAGCCAACCCACACGCTCTTTTTCGCGCTTTTTCAACGCCGGAGACAATTTAACGTCTTCTTCTGAAACACCATATCCCCGTAGATACTTCATCGCTTCCGCCAACGAAGTGAATGCACGCACTTCGGATTTCTTCCCCTCCATACCGGTGCCTATAATTTTATACGACCCGTCGCGCAGACCGATAGACAACGCTTTATAGTAGCCGTACCCGTATTCTCCGGGCATGAGCGCCTTCGGCAATTCCATTTCCGACGGATTCACGATTTCTCCGGTTTCCGGGTCTTTGAACTCCTCGATACCTTTTTCTTTCAAGTAAAGATACATATCCGTCTTTGTCGCAAATCTCTTATAAAGTGTGCGACCATATCCCCCCGGTGTATCTTCTTTACCGCTCAGCGTGTACTTTGCCTTTTTGTCCCAATGCCGTTCGTACGCCGTCAAGTGTTTATAGACTGTTCCATCTATTTCAATATCCCTTTTCGGCTCTTTCGGAACATTTTCGTTTTCGCCCGGCTTGTATTCCCACTCGGTACCTCCGCTGTTTCCGGTCATATTTTCCGGCACGCTTTCCGGCTTTTCCGGCACTTCCGGAACGTTTTCATTCTCTTGCGGAATAGGCAGAGAACCCGCCATTTCCGGTTCATTCTTCGGCGTGACTTCCGACGTCCCCGGGTCTTCGCCCTTTTTCAGCTTTTCGTAAGCTCCATCAGCCGTGATGCCCATACCGGACAAAGCAGCCCAAGCGTCTTTCGGCGTCCAGCCATCCTCGATCTCAATACCAAACCGCTTGCACAAACCAAACGGCAGCCTCGTATTGCCATGACCTCCGCTGCCCTTGCCATTATTCACGCGATTATTATTGTTGTTGCCCTGATCCTCCTCATCGTCGAATCGGACATGCATTCTCTCTGCTCTGCGCTGCTTGAACGCTTCTATTTTTTCTCTCAATGCAAGCCGCTCAGCTCGCTTCTTCCGAAAATCATCAATCACGCTCATGCGCGCTATCTCCTTTTCATGTTAATACAGCCGGGTTGAACGTGTTGTTCAGCACCAATTCGGCAAACCCGTTCGATGAAGCATCGACCATATCTTTGAACTTTCCTTGTGGAAAAGATTCCAACTGGCTCAAATACATATCGTTCCAGTCCGCAATCAGAACATCCACATTCCCGGCCTGCCATTGCGCGGCAAACGGCGTCGCACGGTCTTCCTTACTTCCGGATTCCAATTCTGTCCTCACATCGAATCCGGCGAGGAACTTAACATACTGCTTCGCCTGATCCTTTCCCGCTTGTCCGGGGTCTTGCGGCAGCCGAATCCTCACCCTGCGTTTGAACTTCGCGTTGTCCTGCTGTCCTGTCAGTTTAATCAACTGCCGAACCTCATTCGCCGACAAACGCTTATTGATTACATCCGCAACGATAAATCTGCCATTTCTGCGCTTGCCTATCAGAACGCCTGCGGTATATGCCGGATCGCCTTTCTCGTCTTCCGACGTTGCTGCCAAGTCCCAGCAGCGCACCCATTGAACAACATCGTCCGGTATTACTGCCAAATATTCGCCCACCTGCGTGCGCTTGAAATAAAGTCCCGAAGACGGACGAATCTTCCAGTTTCCTTTTAAGAACCGCTCGCGCTCGATCTCAGCCATCGCTTTTAGGTTGCCAAGATACTGCGGATTGACACGCAGCAGCTCCTTGTTGTCGTAGATCGACGATGCAATAAACGTGACCGATCTCGGTTCCGAACGATCTTCCTCCGTTACCAAGTTAAACTGCTCCCACAGTTCTTCCTTCGTGTCCGCCCAATATATCCTTTCATCGCGACGGACGAACCATCGAATTACGCCCGAGCGCTCCGGTATCGCGTACCCTGTTTCCTGATCTATCCACCAAGAAATGAACTCCGCAACCCAACTGTCGGCGTCCGGATTGCACGTCGCCCTTATATACGGCGTCACGCCGCAAGTGCTTCTGTTTCTCGACAGCATGAAAAAGAACTGCGCCTGCGTAAAGTCACACACCTCATCGAATCCGATAAAACAAATTTGAGAACCTTTCCAAGTTCCCAAATTTTGATTGTTCAGATATGAGAACGTGACCTTTGATGTCACGTTGCCTTTTTTATCCCGAAACAGCCATTGCTTATCCAAAAACCTCGGATACGATCCTTTGACTTCCGAATACATCTTTTCGGATTCTTCCCAAAGACCGCCGCTCTTGACTATATCCGTAAACTGCGTTCTAAATATGACCGCATTGTATCCGCGAACATTCTTATGCCGCATCGGCTCCATCAGTAGCGCATACGATTTCCCGCCGCCTGCGGCCCCGCCGTAGATAACAATGTCTGCCGACGAACTCAGAAATGCCTCCTGCGGGCCCTTTTGCGGCTTTATCACTTTCGGCACTTCCCCCGTTCACCTCCACAAACACTACTTCGTATCTTCGTCTGTCACGATAGGCCGTCCGTTATCCGGCAAATAGAAAACAACATCCTCCTCCGCATCTTCGGTATCTCTGCTGCCCTCCGCAAGCTGAATCACCTGCGACATTTTGGCAATTGCTTCATTTTCACGCTGCTGCTGCAGCGGAGCCATTCCGGCCCACTCGATCAGCGTTCGTGCCGCATTCAAGTCACCGTTATTGACCGCCTTGCTGAACAGCCTTACTACCATAGCGGCAAGGTTGGACATCTCGTCAGTCTCAACGCCGAGCACCTTCATATTCGATTGCAGAACCGGCGCCGCCGCCTGCATCAGAAAGTCTTTCGTGAACTCGCGCAGTTCCTTTTTCCTGCGCCTTGCCTCGACAGAGGCCTTACCGCCTTTTGAAGCAATGCTCCTCTGTTCTTCCTGTGTTAATTCCGAAAAAGGAATAAGGTTCCCGTTGCCGCCTACTCCTAACTTTTTCTGCTCGTTTTCCGTCAGAATTTCCGCAGGAACAGACGGTATCTTTTTCTCGTTTTCCTTACTCGGCTTCTTCTTCGCTGTCTTGGGCTTCCTCTGTTCGGAAGCCGTTTTCTTCGTATCTTTCTTCGAGACAGCCTTTTCCGGCTTCTCCTTCGATACTGTTTCTTCCGATTTTTTCTTTCGAGGCATACCCGTTACCTCACTTATTTCCCGATCTTATCGAGCAACTGCCGCTGCACCTCTCGCGCAACTCCGCGCATCATCAGCGGCGGCACGCTCATGCCGCACACATAAGTCGGATCATTCCCGTTGAAATCATAATCCTGCGGAAACGATTGAATCGTAATCACATCTTTATCTGACGGTCTGCCCGGCACATCAAAGCGTACCATACCGCCGCCTGCCGTCAGCGTACTCGGCACGCGATCCTTTTTCAGATACGGAGAAGTAAAGCCGCTGATCTTGCCGTTCTCCGTTCTCTTAACCGTATCGCCAATCGTCTCGTCCAGCGGCGACCGTTTCAACCACCGCTTATACTCCATTGTGTTCTGATTCAACGGCTTGTAACTTGTGTCGGCAAACTCGCCGTATACGATCGGCTTTTCCTTGAAAATCATCTTCACCGGAGGCAGCCCTAAGTCTGTTCTCCGCGCAATAAAGAACACACGCTCGCGCTTCTGCGGAACGCCCATAGTCGCCGAATTGAGAAGAAACAACTGCGTATCATATCCGATCTCTTTGAATCTCTTAAAGACCAGATTGACATAACCTTTTGCGTTTCCCGCGATCAACCCCTTCACGTTCTCGGCAACGCACACTTTCGGGTGTAATTTCTCTGCCACGTTCAGATATTCAAAGAACAGATCATCGAGCACCTGCTTTGCCTGTCCCTCTCTGAAATGCTTTTCCTTACCCCAATATTTCTCTCGGCCACCAGCCATGCTGAATGTCGAACAGTTGTGGACGGCAATATTGAAGACAGTATAGCTTTCATCCTCGTCTACGCTGAGATTGAAAACTTCCTGCGGCTCGGCATCAACGCACGACCGGAACGGCACCCACAGATAATCTTCATCAGCAACAAAATGCTGCTGCTTTCGTTCCTTCTCAAAGTATTTAAGGCCATACGCCTGATGACAATTAACCTTTCTTCCTTCAATCACACTTCCGCTATTATCTTTTGTGGTTATCGTTGCCGGCTGCCGGTATACTTTCGCAATAACAGCCTGCATTCCAAGAATTAAATCAAGGCTTACGCTGCTTATCGCCAGCTTTCCGCTTCTCTTCTCGCGGTATCCGTCGGAACTCACGTATCCTTTCACGAACGCGCTCAACAGATCAACGGGCAAATCGAGAACGAACTCCGGGATGCGTTTTCCCTCTGCACCATTTCCGAACTGTTCCAGAAACGTCCACAGTTCTGCGCTCAAAATCTCAAATCTGCACGACGTCCTTTGCATTGCGCAAATCCCATGAAGGCCCGCGCTTTCAATAACCTCCCGCAGCTCGGTTTCTTTATCCTTGCTGTCGCAGATCAGCACGGCTTTTCTGTCTTTTCTCCGCCAGCCATCGCCCAAATATCGACCGACAAAGCGCCAGAAGTCCGGGGACGTCATGTCCAGATCGTGGCGCTCTTTGCCGACAACCGCACGGCCATAGATTACGTGTTCGGTCACAACTCCATTCCAATCCGGAATCTTCGCTTCTTTGTTGACAGGCATCGCAACGTAATCCTGCTTCCTTGTCATATTGCTGTTGTTCTTATCAATCTCCAGCTCGCCTGCCGCTTTCCATTGCGGATCGCCAAACTCTCTTCGCTGAATATGCCCGACCCGCTTCATTTCTCTTGCATAGAACGGATGGTTTCTTGTTGTCACAATCGGTAAGCTGCCTTGAAATTTCAGTTCGCAGACATTATCCGCAAACTTTGACATTACCGCATTTACCCTGCGATAACGTCCTTTATGTGTCAGCACCAAATCGCCAACACACACTTTTTCAATTGGCTTATACCCTTCCAGCGTTTTAACAGGCGTACCCATTCCGAAGCATGGAGGACTGCCGTCCAGCACATCTATATCAAACAAATCTTCGGGGATATTCTCCTGCTTATAGAAGTCCTGAACCCCCATCAAATAGTTGTATTTCGGATGGTGATTCTTGACGTACATGGCATTGATAGCCGGATCAATCTCGCAATTTCCCAGCACTTCATACCCCCCCAGCTTATACCCCATCGAACTGCCGCCTCCGCAACTGAACGTTGTAAAGACCTTATAGCCATTCTTCGGAATATTCGCAAGATCGGTCAAATACCAAATATAGTCCTTGCTCATTTTGACCGCCTTTTCTCCGCCGCGAGTTCATCTTCTTTGAAATGAACCGCTACCGCCTGCCCTTTCAGAATTTCAAGGCACCACGCAAGTTTTCTCTTCAAAGACTGTCGGAACAGCGGCTTTGCATAATACCAAATCCCGTCGATCGCCAAGTGATTTGTTTCGTATCCGAATAAATTGTCCACAAGAACAGATTTCAACTTCATGTTAGAAGGTTTCATATTCTTACCTCACGCATTAAAGCGGAAGCCGCATTCAGGACACTCGTATTCAAACTCCTCGTCGCCAAAGTCATCGTCGCCGTATTCGGTATTCGAAAACTCCGCGTCCGCATCGTTCTTGCCGTCAAGTCCCCAATCCAGATCGAGCCCTTCCCAATCCAAACCTTCCATCTCATCCAGCAGCGCGACATAATCCCACTGCGAAAACTCGCCCGCCTTATTGTCGAGCAAACGAAACTTCCGCTTCTGCTCGTCCGCAAGGCCCGTAACCTGCAAAACCTCTGCTTCCTTTACTCCGATTTTCTGCAACGCTTTTAACCGCGTATGCCCGGCAAGGATTACAAGATTCTCATCCACGACAATCGGATTGGCATAGGTCACCTGCTCGATGCTCGACGCCACCACGCCAACCGCTTTGTCATTCTTTCTCGGATTATTCTCATACGGAACTAAGTCCGTCAGTTTCACCTTAATCAATTTTCTTTCCATACGCTTACCCCTCAAACTGATCCATGTCCACAAGACCGCTTATAACCTTGCCGCATCTCGGACAAACAATCGGCTTCTGTTCTTCCGTCTTGTTATCTTCAATGATCTTCGATCCCATCTTTTCCAGTTCCTTCGTCCAGTAATCGAAGTCGCCGAAGTCAAGCCCTTCCAGTTCCTCAATCAGTTTTTCGGTATCCCAATCCGCGATCTCTGCAGTCTTATTGTCCAGTAGCCGGAACTTGCGCTTTTGTTCGTCAGACAGTCCTTCGACACGAACGCAATCGACCTCTGTATACCCAAGTTCATACAAAGCACGAAGCCTTGTGTGGCCTGCAAGCACCACGTTTTCTTCATCAAGAATCACAGGCGAAATATAATCCGTCTGCCGAATGCTCTCTTTCACCGCTTCGATCGCTTCATCCGTAATAAAGCGCGGATTATTCGCATACTGCCGAATCTCTCCGATCGGCACCTTTACCAATTTCATGTTTACCTCCAAAAATAAAAAAGTCCGTGTCCCCTACAACACGAACTTTATATGTTCTATTCCGTTATCAGCATACAGACTGTTCGGCTTCGAACCACGGGTTCCAAATCTCTACTTGGAATACGTCCGCCGGCAACCGATACCCATCATACTCCCCGGACAGCTTGTCTATCGCTTTCTGATAAAATCTTTTCGCTCGTTCGCTGCCGGCATACTTTTGGATATATTGAATATCCTTTTTGGAGAGTGTCAGTTCTTTCATCCTCTTTTCTTTCTCTGCGTCGTGGAAGTCATCACCCATCACGAACGGCGAGGTTTCAAAACGGATTTTATAAAACTCCCTTAACTCTCTGCTCGGCGCATTCTCATAAATGCTTTTCCAGTACGGATTATTCATAAACGTGGAAAACCCTTTATTACCCATATCTCTTCCCTCCTGCACCACTTTTATCAATTTGACCCCATGCCTCGAATCGGGTTGAACAATTCATCCCAATTATCTTCATTCTCCCACAGTTTATGCGTCTTTGCATCAAAGATCGAATGCTGATTGTGCTCAATGCAAAACTTCTTTGCTTTCTGATAATCCTTACAGTTGAAGGAAATTTCAGGATTTCCAAAGTACCCAATATACACGTCTTCTGACCCCAGCTCATGCTTTGTAACTGCGGCCATCATCGCATAAGTTTCATCATCATACCCACCATACTCATTCCCGATCTGATAATTCTGATGAAACGTCACGCAGTATCCGCTTTTTACGTCAACCAGTTCGCCGGTCGATGCGCTATAAGTACCTGCCTCCGCATTCGGATGCTCTTTTTGGAAATTCTTTACCATAGACATTGCATTCGCATACTTCTTTGCATCCTTCTTGATCTTCGCCCGATCTTTCGGATGCGATTTGAGATACGAATGAATGTATGCTTTACTATCTTTCGGCCCTCTTACAACTATATCGGCCTTCGTCATTTCCTCAGCCGTCTTCGCTGACCCACCCTGCTTCGGTGCAAACCGACCGAGTTTGTCATGCTTATCGTTGAAGTCGGTCCTTATGCCTCTCGCCTCTAAACGCTTTCTCCGTCTCTCATAATATCGGATAATCGGATCGTTGTCAATCATAACAAGTCTCCTTACTGCAGCGCGTCTTCGAGTGCCTCGCCCATATCAATTCGCTCCCACGGCCGTTCCTCGCCGATAACCTCGCCGAAATGACCGTATGCAGCCGTAGTGCCGTAGATCGGATTCCGCAACTGCAGCGTATCAATAATGCCCTTCGGCGTCAAATCAAACACCTTCTCAACCGCATCGCAGATTCTTTCATCCGCCCATAGCCCCGTATCAAACGTGTCCACCCGAACGCTCACAGGCTCCGGTACTCCGATTGCATAAGCCAACTGCACCTGACACCTATCAGCAATCCCGGCCGCAACAATGTTTTTCGCAATATACCGTGCCATATACGCGCCGCTGCGATCAACCTTCGTCGGGTCCTTGCCGGAAAACGCCCCGCCGCCATGCGCACCATACCCACCGTAAGTATCGCAGATAATCTTTCTTCCGGTCAAACCGCTGTCCGCCGCGGGACCGCCCTTTACGAACCTGCCCGTTGGATTCACAAGCAGTTTGTATTCATCCGTTGAAATGCAGGGGTTCTCCTCTTTCAATTGATCGAGAACTGGCTGAACAACTTGCTCCGATACGATCTTTTCAACATCTTCATGCGTCAGATTCGCTGCGTGCTGAGTGCTCACAACGATTGTGTCAATCTTGATCGGTTCATTGTATTCATCATACTCAACCGTTACCTGCGTTTTTCCGTCCGGAAATACGCCGGAAATTCCGCAGGATTTCCGCACACGCGCCAATTGATACGCCAAACGATTCGCCAACGTAATAGGCAGCGGCATATAATCGGACGTTTCCTTGCAAGCATACCCGAACATCATGCCCTGATCTCCGGCTCCGCCTACCTCGTCACAAGTCCCCATCTGAATATCCGGGCTTTGTTTGTCGAGCGCAACCATTACGGCGCAGCTATCCGCGTCAAAGCCAATAGACGGATCATTGTAGCCGATCTTTCGTACCGTATCTCGGACAATCTGTGCAATATCCAGTTTCGCGGTCGTTGTAATCTCTCCCATTACAAGCACCATTCCGGTCGTGCAGCACGTTTCACATGCCACGCGCGAATCTTTATCATCCGCAAGACACGCATCCAAAACAGCATCGGAGATCAAATCGCATACCTTATCAGGATGTCCCTCCGTTACAGCCTCCGACGTAAATAACTTCTTGTGCATAGACCCTCCAAAAACAAATCCAGCGACGAAATCCATATTGTTTTTCTGTCAATCGTCGCTGCGTACTGTCATACTATTTTTGCACTATATACTTTACCGCGACCAGCATGTGACATTCAATGACAATTGGTGACATTTGGTGACACTTTTTCATGAAAATCTTAAAGTTATTTAACAAAATGTATTAAATAACAATAATTTTCAGTTCCCATCCTCATCATTATTCTCAATTATCTCCGCAAACGCAGCAAACCTCTCAACCGCAAAATCCCTGTTTATCAGTTCGGCAGCTCTCATATATGCCCGAATTGTCAGCATCAGCATAATCGTAGCGACGGCATCAACAGCAAGAGTAGTCAACGTATCATCCAGTATTGCGGTGTAATTTTTCGCTATGTTCGCAATCACAAACAGAATCGCAAAGGTTTGAACAAACACATCAATAAAAGCAATAATCTTGTCCTTCACGATAACTCCCTCCACTCTTTTGTGCAAAAAGCAGCATTCCAGTTCAAATCCCCAATCAACGAAACAATACGGTCAAAAAGCCACGACTTTTGCTTTTCCGCAAGCGGCAGCTCAATTCGCCGGTTATTATCAGCCGCAGTTGTGTTCCTCGGCACCGCATACATTTGAATGCATTGGTGCTTTGTACAAACAGCATAATACTCATACCAGCCGTGCTTGTCCAAATTGCCTCGTTCCTTAAACATAGGTCTAAGCCCTTCCGACATCCGTAATCGGTCCGTAAGCGTGTTCAACATAGTCGTTGCCTCAATAACAACCGTCACAACAAATCCGTCCGGGCTTTTCAAATACTCATTCGATAGCGTCGGCGCCAAGGTTATATTCTCATCAATATACTTCTTCGCAAACAGCATCTTTCCCCTCCTTCATTCCTCCGATCTTGCAGATCAATGCACAAATCCGGGCAAAGTTCTCGTTGAAGTCCTCCTCATTCCAAGCTGCTTTTTCAAGCGCATTCGTTATCGCTATTCTATCTTCTTCGGAAAGACACACCGTTATATCTCCCGATAAGTTATCGCCATCCCTGCGCTCGTAGATCGACCAGTTCAGCTTCTTCGGCTCCAACCCGCAGTTCTCATAAGCCGCAAGCCGTTCGGCTATTCTGCGCCACGTTCCGCGACCCTGCGGCAGCACATACTTTCCCCGGCTCCACGAGGTCATACGATTCTCCGTCTGATATGCCATGCCTGCCTCCATTACAAAATATACATCAGATAATCCGGCTCCAAGCCAAGCTCGTCCATTAACACATCTTCCGGATCAAGACAGTTCGATCCCATAATCGCGTCCATGATCTCCGACCGCGCGCTGCGAAACATGTCCAATGCTTCTTCTCTCGTTACTCCGTCCCGTTTTATCAGGATATCAACAATCTTCTCTCTCCCCGCCTTGTTCATAGCCCAATCCCTCCATAGTTGTAGTCACCTTTACGAACCTCGCTTATCTCGGCTTCCTGCGCCCGATGATAATCCGCACGTTTCGTTTCTTCCTGCTTGCACTTCATGCAGATGCAATCCGTGTTGAACATCGACATGATCCTGCCGCCATCCAAAGACCCATGGCACCGGTCACAATACTTTTGCGAGAAAAACTTATCCATCTCCATGCAGCTCCTTCCATCTATACATCTTCTCGTCCGGCCGTTTCACGCGAAACTCTCTCGTGTTTGAATCGAATATCAGCGACACACACCCGCCGGTCGTACGCAATTCCTCTCTGCACTCGATCAATGCTTTCAGCGCCGACCTAACACTTTTGCTGTTATACGCGCGGCACATCCTCAAATTACCGTCATGGTCCTCAAACCATCTTGCCACATCCAGCAACGCTTTTGTATAGCCTCCGGTAAAAGTGTCCTGCATCAGCTCCACTCCTTCATAAATGCGCTTGCGATCATATCTACATCACAATCTCGCAATCTCAGAACGTGCTTACCGAACTCCGTGCCGACAAACGCCATATATTCGATGCTGCGTTGATCCATATTCAGACAAACGCCCTTTGTTTCTCCGAAAACATAAATCTCCATATCAGTCCTGCTCCTCCAAACTCAAATCCCAAATATATCCGTTTTCATCAAGAACCCATTTATGCTCCTCACAGAACTCCATCGCTTCTTTCCTCGTCAGGTCATTAACAACAACTCTCCGGGTGCCTCCCCAGCTTTCCTTTACAACCTGAAACAGTTTCCTTGCCATCTTTTCTTTCCCCTTTCCTTATGCAATTTTTCCCTTCGAAGCCTTCATGTCCTCATTACGGCCCGGGTAAAACCCAAATCCTCCCAATATTTCTGCAATCTCCCAATACGGCGCGCCGCTCTCCCACGCATTCCGCAGCCATATTCCTCTCGGATGAGAACCAAGCCGTTCAATCTGTGTCTCGATATATTTATTCAAGTTCACAAGGTTACGCTCTTCTTTCTTCGGCGGAAGTCCCGAAATCTCTCTGCTTTTCTCGACGCACTCCATCATCGTTCTCATTCCTGTACCTCCTCCACCGTAACAATCGGCTTTCTGCTGCCTCTTCTAATCCGTGTAATCGTTCGATTACTGTTTTCCACGATCACATTGATATCGTCTTTATACCGTGCCATATCACGCACATAAAACCCGCATTCTCGCAGCAGATACAACAGACGATCTTTATTTCCATTCGCCTGCCGCGCAATCTGCACGCCCTGATTCTTCGTCAATATCATTTCAATATATCCTCCGTCACCATCTATATTGCGTCATTGGAAACAATCCAAGCTATTTTTCGGAGCCCTTCGGCTCCCCCATCACACTAATATTGTACCGCGCTTCTTCTTCTTTGTCAATACAGTAACATAATGATATGGAAAGATTATTTTCTAATCAGCTATTTCTTTCGTGCCGCCAAGATAACAGCGTCTTTCCTTAGCTATCTCAATCAGCGAATCCATACCCCATCCACAAAGATAGATCAATGCATTGTTAAACCCTTTCTGTCGCTCATCCGTCGCATGCATATAATAGTGGATCATTGCCTTTGAACAGTTTTCTGTGTCGGATTCAAACTCTTCTCGGAATACAGAAACAACATCAGGCATCCTTTCCGCCGACACGCCATCCATACGAGCATCCATCATTTGGCGTCCTCCTGCTGCATCGCAATAAATTCCTCTATGATTGGACCCGCCGTGTATCTTGAAATCCGCGCACCGGACAACTTTGATCCGGGCAAACATAACATCCTCCGGCTAACGAACAGTAAACACTGCGCGAACGGCTCGTAAGCCAATAACCATCGCCAACAGGATGTTTTCCTTCTGCGGCTTCGAGAATCTGTCCTTTCTCAAATCCATCTCCGTCCTGCATAACCTCCCATACTTGCTTCTCCATACTGCGCCTCCTGATTACTCAAACCTTGTGTTTTCGTCGACCTGTGAATTATCAGTAATCTTGAATGTCATCTTGTCCGTTACCTTAATCCACATTCTACCTTTATCGCCGCCCGATAGACACCACGGAGAACCGAAAGACAGGTCTACATCTCCGTCGGATTCCAAGTACTCTCCGTTATACAACCACTCATGACCTTTATGATCTACGATCTTTGTGCCGGGCTTCATTGAATTGATATACGCCGCTTTTCCCACATAGTTCGGCGCAAAATCATATTCCGGATATTCGGTTACAAAACGCGCATACAGTTCGGGCGCCGTTTTCCGTAAATCTTGCAGCATATCCGGCACAATCTTTGCTTGATAATCCTTGATCTCGCCGCCCATAAAGGCTTTCGGTCTATAGGACACGATCTTGTGCAGAATGGCATTCGTGAGATCGTCAATAGGCATAAACACGCAAGAAGTGCTCAAAGCCACCTCGTCAATGACATAGCCATCAACTCTGTAGCCGCTATGCGTTTTCTTCGGATCGTCTTTTCTGACCCACACATACTTTAGATCAAGATATATCGTGTCTCCCATGCGTGCAGCAAGTGCTTTAGGATAATCGAGCTTATGGTATAGCGGATCATTCTCGTATAGCTTCCGAAACGAATAATACTTCGCTGCTCTGCTTGTATAGCCGCGTATCGTGCTCGTCCGTCCAAATTCACAATTGTGCGAAAACGGCATCCTACATCTCAAACATTTACCGTTCTTAAAGAGCGTACACTCACTGGTTCTATCACAGTAGATAATATCCGCTTCCAACGGCGTTTCCTTGCCACCAAAAAGAGATTTTCCGCCGTACAACTGCACATTGATCTTTTCCTGTTTATCCAACTTTCTTTCCTCCCCTTATCACTCTCGACCAAAACCAGTAACTCAATCTATCCCAAGGCTCATATTTCTGTATTTCAACCTCTATGAAATATCGCGGCGTCGGCACCGGACGATTTGGGCGATACCCAATGTAATAAACCAGAACAAGCTTCTCATCAGAAACACACTCCACTAAATCGTCTATCTTCTTTTCCGCCTCTTCCTCGGTTCTTGACCGGATGACAAAAGCATCGGGAAAATCATCGCCGATACTATCGAGCACCGGCAGACCTAAACTGAACACTACATTTCTCATTGATCCCTCCTAAAAATCGCAAGGGCGGCAGGATTTGAACCTGCGACCTGCGGAGTGGTTACGGGTTTTCCTCTAACCGGCTGCTTCTCTGTCACTCACACCCGGCCACCTTCTTCTCCACCGCTCTGCCTCTGAGCTACGCCCTCATAAACCTTAAACCACCTTAATCCACCTTAATCCACTTTGATTCCGTCGGATGTTTCTTATCTTGCACAAGCCCATCAAGCGCCATGGACACATTCTTAATAAAGCTGAGCGAAACGGTGATTTCGTCCTTTCCGGCTTTTTCGGCTGCAGTAACCTTTCGCTTCAACCCACGATTGATTCCGCTGTAGTCAATATGTTCAAGCATTTCCCATCCCTCCTTAAAACATAATGCAATCCTCCGTGATACGACGAATCACAGTATCGTCATCACATTCATCCCACGGCTGCCAAAAATAATCATTCGTTACAACGCCTGTTATGTCGTATACTTCTTCGCCGATCTTACATCCGAAATGATTCGAAATATAATCGACCATGATTCTCGGATCGTTCTCAGCAAACCGGACAGACAGTATATAAGCAAACCACCAACAACAGCCAAATAAAAATGCGTCTATAACCTCTGTCCTAAGCCAACTGCCATTTGTACTGAACCGTCCGATGAACATCAGCACATCCGGCATGATGTCCGTTTTCTCATTATTCATCAATCTTCTCCACCTTCGGCGAAGGTTCCGATCCAATCGGAAACGGACTATCCCATCGGCTTCTTCCTCTTGCAAATCGAATAGCGTCCCACATACACTCGGCTATCTCTCCGTCATCCGTCTTATGCGTCGGGCATCCTGTGCTTCCGAACGCAACACGAAACACAGCTTTCATGACCTCCTCAATGTGATCTCTCGTTGTGATATACAGGCCGAAATTCTCATTCATTGGATAATTGATCTCCGCCAGCTCGTTTGCAAACTCATAAGTTTGTCCCATAAGCAATCTCATATAAGTCTCTATCGCTTTTTCAGCCACGCGCATCTGTTCTTCTGTCAGTTCGATTTTGTACTTCATAGCGCCCTCCTTACTTCCCTATCGTGCTCGTCAACAGCTCACGATACAATCTTTCAAACACGTCACGCTCTGCCATTGCCTGAATCAAACTCGTTTTCATCTGAACAAGCTCATCCTTTACTTCTGTCCCTTCTTTTTTTGCCACATCCAATTCATGTTTCAGTTTATCAACAGCAAAAGAATAATCCGTGTAAATGTCAGCGCGCTCATTGCAGGATTCTTGATCTGCCTCTTTTTCGTATGCTCCTATTACACGCCCGACATGAAACGCAATTTCATTCGTAACATCATCATTCAAATGCTGCGTCAATTCATATCCGGTTGCCATTTTTGAAGTCAACGGCTTTGGCTTGCTCACATCAACAAACAGCTTTTCCGCTATCCTAAAGCCATTATCAGGAATCTCACGATCAAATACCGGAACCACAGTTGCGTAATCCTTGAACACCTGCAAAACCAAGTTCCGTACATCTCTGCCGTCCGGAAGCCAAGTCCGAACAACATCGCCCCTTTCTATATCCAGCATCTTCATTCCTCCTATCGCCAAATATGCCGTCATATCTAAATAATGCTCGTGATTATATCTGTTATCGTTCATTGCCGCCCTGTTTCCGAAGCAAGTCTTCCGCCATTTTGCGAACGAAATGCTCATACGGATACTCAAATTGAATCATAGACCTCGCCAACCTTTCCGTGAGCCCTTCCTGACCTGAAAGGTCATTTATTCCTCTTTGCGCTTCTCTGCGGATCGCTCTCTGAACAATCCTCTTGATCTCGGCCTCTTTTTTCTGTTCACACCGGCGCTCTACAATTACTTCAAGCGATTCCATAAAGTCAGGACTGTTCAAGCATTCCTTTATCTCGTCCGCCGTCAAACGTTCTTCATCCTCCGCCAAAATCTCAACGATATAATTTGATGTATCGGCATCTTTATCCCATCCCTCAGCCGAACACGCTTCGTCCAAGGCATTAAAAGCAATCATCAGCACATTATCCACCTCCATAATGCATATTGCGTTATTGGAAACATCGGCCGCAAAAACTAAGCCGCTACTTCCCGAACTTGCGACACTCCGAAAAACCGCGCTTTATAAATCACGCCGTCGCCTTTGCTGCCCCAAATCAGGTCAGCTCCGAACAGCGCCGTGCTGCCGTGAATCACTTCGTACCCACGCTGCTTCCACCCATTCCACGTGTCTGTCTCCTCAACAACACCAGCGGCTTTCTTAGCAGCTTCGATGCGACTTTCGTTAATCGGCTCAGCTTTTGCACTTAGCCAAGACCGATGAAGTGCTTCCGAAAATAAAATCTCGCTCTTGCGAAAAAGCACCCACGCACGAACCATAATCTTTCTCAGATCATACATCATCTTTTACCTCCATTTCCGATCATAATTGCCATTCACATATCATTACTTGCGTTCACGGAAACATTAAACCGTTTTTTGTCGGGGCCATAACCCCGCCGACACTTATATTATACCGCGTTTCTTCCTAATGTCAATATAGAATTATAATTTTCTGTTAAGTATTTATCTGCTTATGCTCGTTAATTTCTGCTTTCCATACTCGCCCGCTTGCAATACATTTCTCTACAACACGTATCTGCAAACTCTTTACAAATTCAATATTCTTTATTATATCTTCTCGAAAAATATAAACCACTTTCTGCATCAGCAGTTCATCAAACGTACAGATCGTGCTGCCCGCTTTGTACTTTCTCATGCTCTCGCCAACCCCCTATAATAATCCACTAAAAGCCCAAATCTCCTTCTTTTATACTTGCCCGGAGAGTTTCAGCACTCGACCTACCATCAGAATCCTCGCGCTATATCGCCCTTAAATAAGTAACCTCTCCGCAACGGCTTGTTCATCCTCGAAAGCAATCTTCATGCCGCATCCTTCCGCATACAGTTTCTCGATCCGTGCGCCCTTCGACGATTCCCACCCGTGTAGCATATACACCGCGTCGCACATTCTCAGCGCCGACAGCGTTACATCCATAAACGTTCCCCACGGTGTCCCATTCGGTAAATGTTCTGTGATTCGTATAGGATTGACGATCTCCACATATTCAAACGGATCAGCCTTAATAATTGAAAACGCATGATCCAGCATCTCCCTATCGTGCAAAAGGTCATCCTCTGCCCGCTCAAATCGTTCCTTATAGTCTTCTGTCCCCGTTACAGGTCCACTGATATATACCTTCATTTCTCCATTTCCTTCCGTAGACTATCCTTGATGTAATAATCCATTCTGTTCGTCCGGCAGACACTTTCTGCCCGTCTTCCGAAATCAGCCCAATCTATGTTTGACGGATGATAATTCAGTTTCCCAATCTTCACCCGATCTACATATCCCGGATTTACTTCGAGAAAGTTCAAAACATCTCTGGCATTTAGAACCGGTTCAAACGAAATCCATGTTTTGACACCTCGATTATGCGCTTCGTGCAGGTGCTTCAATCTCATGTGTGGACTGATCGCGTCCGGTTCATTTGGGCAAGGAACATCATCTACAACATACTCAGCATGATAACCGGCGTAGGTGATGCCATACCAATCCTCTCCGTCGAGAAGGTCAAGGTCTCTGCTGCCGTCGCCCTTCGTAAGAATCTGCACATGATTGCCATGCTCCTTCAGCAGTTTGATGATCTCCCGCGTCGGTGTCGTGTCATATCCCGTCGGATAAGGGTCGCATGAAAAGCATAGTTCGATCATCCTGCCCGTAATCTTCTCACGTTCGAGCTGCTTCCTTGTTTCCTCGACAATATCCTTTCTCGGCATTACGTTTCCGTGATACGCTTCGCGCTCCCGTTTCAGGACATTTGGTGCAAAGCAGTAGAAACACCGGTGCGGGCAGCCGGTATAGATGTTCAGCGCCCAATCTGCGTACTCTTTCGCTCTTCCCTTCGGTTCATATATCGGTTTCATGCTGTTTCCTCCTTTACCAATGATTCCAGTTCATCAAACGACGTGATCGCTCCATCGATGATTCTTTTCCATGCTTGCAGCGATTCTCTCTTGCAAAAAACGATCTGCAATACCAGATCATCTTTGTGTTCATCGTCTTTAACCGGATCGCCGACCTTCTTCCCTCGCCCGTCTTCCAGTTCATACACCTGTAAACCAACAGCATGCTTGCCTGTGTCCTTATGCTGCAAGACGTCAGCGCCGATTGCATAAGTCGGATAATTCTTATCTCCGAAGATAAGTTCCGTCATTTTTCACTCTCCTCATCTGCAACCTTTAGACCACACATTCTGTAATAGTCGATCAGGTCTGTTTCTTCCACAAGTACTGTATCGTAATCCTCGTACTTTTTCACAAATCCGACGCAAATCTTGACAGGTTCATCATCCTTAATGTCAACGATACCCCAATCGTTGTACCCGTGTTTTGTGAAATCGCCAAGCGCATACAATTCCGCTTTCCAAGGCTTTTCCGTATAATATGAAAAGCTGCGCCGCTCTCCATCTTTCGTTCTGCCGCAGCCCCAAAGTGTCAGCGGATCACCGAATCGCCACTTGCGGCTTCCTGTCCATTCTGAATGCTTAATGCTTACAGCAATATACTTACGCTCCGCATTATCCATTTTCGTCCTCCCTCGCGCACTCTTCATTTTCCAATTCCAATATTGTCATCAGCGCATAATTCGCAAGATCAATCAAAGTGTCCTTTACGGATTCATCTTTCACCAGCGCTTGCCCGTTCTTCGTGAGTGCCTTAAACCGATTCAGTTTATCTGTCAGCCGAATCCTCGGCATCGCCATTCCTTCCTCTACAAACGACAGATGAAAACTGTCACCATAATCCGCATTCTTTCTCCGGTACAGATCGTTTAGTTTCATGCACAGTTCCTTGTGCCGTTCATACTTCATCATTACCATTCTCCTCCTTTTTCTTTTCAAAACTGTGCCCGAACAGCCCCGCCATAAGGCAGAAAAACATCAACCACCAATTATTGAAATAGCAGGCTGCATAAGTCACACAGATAATCAGCGCAATCTTTGTAAACGCATCAAACAGCGCAATCAATTCAAACTTCATTCTTTTTCCTCCTTCCGGAATATTCTTTCCGTCTATCCTTCCTGCCTCTCCCGATCAGCTTCAAGATGTACGGCAGTTCTCTTGACAATGCATGCTTTTCATTGCTTTGTACGCATCAATTAGCATCGTCTTCGCTCCTTTCCAACGCTTCAATCGCCTTGCCGAGTGCGAAGTAAACGTCACTAATCGGGCATCCGTATTGGTCGAGCATCATGGCTCGAAGCGGCTTTAGAATTTGAGCCGCTTGGCTTGCGTCCATGCGTTCGGCATCTTCTTGCGTCATACATTCACTCATGTTTTCACTCTCCTGTTCCAATCCGGCAAGAGCGTCCCTGTACCCCTTTTCATACTGTCCACGATCATACGCAAGTGCTTTCGCAAGTTCGTCCTTATCAATCTTTATGTGGAGTATTTGCGACGCTTGAGCCACAATAGCGTCCTCAAATTCTGTTATAATAGGATTCGGGCAATCATCATCAAACAGCACTTGTATCGGGGATTCGTATTTCGGAAAGTCCGCGCCGTTCAGAGTGAGTTTTTTATATTCACTCATGTTTCGCTCCTTTCCGTATCAATCAGCGTCATGTCAAGAATGGTCGGTGTCGCGTCCAATGCCTTTCCTATCGTCTTGGTACTTTGATGCGAATACTTCACAACGTTCTCGCAGAACACAGCTTCGTCAATGATTCGCCCATGCTGTTCCGGCAGTTCTCCGACAATCGGACACCAATCGGGGCGAACAGGTGAGCTGCCTACATATTTCCGTCCCTTTGCACAACAGCAAAGAAGCATATCCCTAAAAGGACAATCATCACACCCTTGTGGCATCTCCATCCGCACAATCAGTTCACTCATCGTTCGCCCTCCTGTTCCATGCTTCACATACTTCCTTTGGCTCTGCTCCGAAGCTATTGCAAACCGTTTGCTTACAATATCCATATTCCGTGGCATTCGGACACGGCTTCCCAGTTGACCTACATAAATAGTTAGTCGATCCAGTTGCGGCTGTTTGTTGTGACGGATGATAGCCCCAACTCATCCCTGTTCTCCTTTCGCCATCCGTGAGCCGCAGTTTCCGCAGAAATCCGTCCTCACCCACATGAATCCTCCGTGATATTGTCGATATTTTTTTCGTTGCGCTATTTTGCAAACTGAACACATCTCAAAATCGCCCATATCAATCCACTCGCCCTCTTTCGGCAACTGCGCTTCGAGTTCTGCAATCTGTTTCTGCTGTGCTTCGATGAGGTCGGCGGCAGAGTGCGTTATTCCGACAATGCCATGCCCTACGCAGATTCCGTTTGCGTCAAGCGCAACGCAACTTCCGCAACCGTGTGACGGACACCACCGCAACGCCGCGACCAGCAATTCGTTAGTTTTTTGCGGCCCGCTGATATAGATTCGTTTCACCCCGTCATGCCTCCGCGCAATAGTACCACGATTTAGGTGGCTTCGTTATTCCACTGAATCTACCGTTTTCAAATACGGATGATCTGTTGTAAAAGTCAGAAAGCGGACGCGGCTTATCGTAAATAATTAGATTGTAAATCGGCCAGAAGTGTATAACCGGATGGCATTTTTCACTTTTTGCGTAGCGTATAAAATCTTCTCTTGTCACGCAAGCCTTCTGGAGAAGTCGGTTTGTCCATTCGTCTTGATTTATGCGACGCAAATCATAGTCGGTATAGCAATAGCTCTCAATATCTAATCCGTATATGCAAAACTCCCCAATAACTGTGCCGTTAAGAAGCAAGTTATATCCGGTAGAATCCGGCTTCCAAAGATTCATGCTCGGATTCCGGTCGTTGCCACCTTTTGTACAATATATGTACGCCTTTATTTTACCTTCCCCGATAAATTCTTTGCATACCGATTTTCCCGTGTCTGGTACTGATTTTCTTATTTCGATAGTTTTCTTTCCGTTCGCAATAAGTTCGCAGTATCGAGGTTTTACGGAAAGCATAATGATTGTTCCCACGGTATTCCTCCTAAAACAAAGTCCCTTGTGCCGTTTCTCGCGCTATGCGCTCGGACGCCAGTTTGTAGTATTGCTCGTCAATTTCAAAGCCCCACGCATCGAATCCCATACGCGATCAACTTTGCTTTTCCTCTTGTCTCT
>Ga0326513_10000795_pt1 | contig 26704 bp, 39 predicted proteins | sample 2_2465_0518_D_FD_203654 | JGI IMG/M metagenome (GOLD analysis project Ga0326513, IMG submission 203654) | Bovine rumen microbial communities from UC Davis, California, United States - 2_2465_0518 | ecosystem: Host-associated > Mammals > Digestive system > Stomach > Rumen | place: USA... | reverse complement strand
TTATTTGTCCATTTCATAATGATGCTAATCCATCACTCTCTATTGACTTAAACAATAATACATGGTATTGTTTTGGCTGTGATAAGTTTGGCGATGCTAAGAAATTTGTAATCTTGATGGAAAAAAAATACCATAATATAAATGACTTAGATGCTCTTTTATTATACTATGAAATAATTAAGTCAAATAAATTTAGTGATATTGAAGTACAAAGATTTACAAAAAGAAAAAAGCCAAATAAACAATTATATAATGAAGCTTATGACTATTATCATGGGTTATCAAAAATAAATTGGGTAGGCGAAAATGAAATACAAGAAGTTATTGAAGCTAGAGATTATATGGAAAAAAGAGGTTTCAACCCACAAACATTAAATAAGTGTGGAGCAAAAATAACATATAATAATTTTTATAGTATAATTTTTCCAATGCTTGATAATGGTTTTTTTAGAGGATGGGTTTGCAGAACAACAAAAAGGGATGTTGAGAAGAAAAGAAAGTATTTATATAATACAGGTTTTAGTAGGGCTTCTACTCTTGTTGGAGATTATGGGAGAGAAAAATATGTAATAGTTGTAGAAGGTTATATGGATAGATTGAAGTTCATTCAATATGGCGTAGACAATGTCGTTGCAATACTTGGATGGAAAATATCAGATGAGCAGTGTAATAAATTAAAAGCCAAAGGAATAACTCACGTTATAAGCGCATTAGATAATGATAAATATGGTAGAATGGGTACACAATATCTAAAGACAAATTTCAAAGTTACAAGGTTTAGATATTTAAAGGGTATAAAAGACCCAGGTGAAATGTCTAGGTCTATATTTAAAAAGTGTTATAATAAAACTTTACAAGATTTAAGATAAGGAGCACAATATGGGTTTATTAGACAAGATTAAAAATGATGCTAAAAAGAGTGGCCAGAATAAAAGTAAATTTATTTACTTTAGAGAAGGCCAGAAGCAGAGGATTCGCTTCCTTCAGGATATGGATGAAGGTATGGAAATTGTATTCCACGATAGTTTTGAGCAGGGTATAAACGTACCGTGCCAGGAATTATTTGGTAGAGAGTGTGAGTACTGTAATGATTCAAGTTTAAGAACAAGAAGTCAGTATTGTTGGTCTGTTTGGAATTATGAAACATCAGAAGTTCAGCTATTTATGTTTGCTGTAAACAATTGTTCTCCTGTACCAGCACTGGTATCTATGTATGAAGCATATGGTACACTCCTTGATAGAGATTATGTAATTTCTGTTTCAGGTAAGCAGCAGAATAAGACATTTTCTGTTGTACCAATGGATAAAGTTAAATTTAGAAATACAAAGGCTAAACCTTATTCAAAGAAGGCTGTACTTCAGTTTATTGATAAAGCTTGGCCTAGCGACGAAGAGCCAGATGAAGATGATGAGGATTACACACCGAAAAAGAAACAGTCTAAGTCAACAAAGAAGACACGCGATGATTATGATGTAGAAGATGACTATGATGAGGATGTTGATGTAGACGACGAAGACGAAGATGATGACAATGATTATGAATCTATGTCAGCAAAGGAGCTGTTTCAGCTGTGTAAGAAAAGGAAGATTGATGCAATGCCTAAAAAGTCGCAGAAGTATTATATTAAGCTTCTTGAAGAGTATGATGAAGCTCAGAGCGATTGGGGCGACGACGAAGATGAAGATGATGAGTGGGAAGACGAGTAATATATAATGCTTGAGGTATAAATATGACGTCTTATATTGTTGAAGCGATTCTTAATTCTATGTATTTACAAAATTGTGATGGAGAGTATTATATTATGGATTTTAAAAAGGTTTATGAAAAACAGGGTGAAAACCAGAGAGATATGCTTAAGCTTGGTATGTATGATAAATCACATTGCTCAGAATCTACATATAGAGATATGTATAATGTAGAATTGCCCATTGATGATATTCGTCTTGCATCTTACCATATTCAGCAGCTTATGTCAGAGGTTGGTGAGCTTCTTGATGCAGATAAGCGTTGGAAAAACTTTAGAAACGAGAAGTATGACAAGGATGCTAAGCTTGATGAGCTTGTTGATTGCTATATTGAATTGTTTAATATATCAATGTTCTCTGGATTTTCTGCAGAAGATGTGTATAATGCAATACTTAAAAAGCTCGGCGTTATTAAATCAAGGATTGATAAAGAGGCAAAGAAGCAGATATGTAACTGCAAAGAGAAACCTAAAGCAACGTGTAATTGTGGAGAGAAATCTGAAGCAAAAGGTATGCCGTGTGTAGACATTTTAATTATAAATGGACAGTCTGTAGAAGTGCCTGATGGTGTATCTATTGCAGATTTCTTATTTGGCATTTATAGATAATATTTATGTATAGTCAAGTCGTATGGGATAGATGTAAAAAGTCTATCCCATATGTGTTATTATAGGCAGGTGGGTAAATAAAATGGTAATTATTATAGAAGGCATAGATAGGGTTGGTAAAACAACTTTAGCAAATAAAATAAGCGAAGAATTAAATGTCCCTATATATAAGCAGGATAGGATAGGCGGTAATAAACTTTTAGTTGATAATGGTGAAAGTAATACAATAAAGAATTATAGAGCATGCAATATATGTGAAAATTATACAAGAGCAAAAACCCTTGTTGATTTTTGGAATTGGCCAGGTTTTACTCAAAATATAATAATGGATAGGTTTCACTGGACAGAAGCAGTTTATAGTCTTATAGATAGAGGTAGTAGAGAACAGTATGATGCGATGAAGTTAATAGAAAAAAATATGCTTCAGCGTCCTGATAACTATATTATTATATATGTTATGCCGGTTGATATAAAATGGAGTTCTAGGCAGCACGGTAAGGATTTGACAAGTCATAATGAAGAGTTTGTTAAGTTATATTATGAAAGTAAATTAGATAAATATATGTGTACATTGTTTACGATGGATGTAGTGTTAAACAGAATTAGAGGTATATTAAATAATGGCAAGGGATAAAAGGTTAATACAGTTTTATTTAACAACAAATTGTAATTCACGCTGTAAAACATGTAGTATATGGAGATGTAAAGGTGAATATATGAGTCTAAATCCAAATGTTGTCGCAGGTATATGTGCACAGAATTTAGATGCTGATTTTGTATTAGGTGGTGGAGAGTTTACATTATATCCATATAGACATGCATTATTAGATATGCTTGATGATTTAGGTGTCAACTATACAATACTTTCTAATGCAGTAAATATACGATTATTAGAGGGCGTTTTAGATAGACATAATATTAAAAATTTAACAATTAGTTGTGATGGAATATACCATGATACAATTAGAGGGATAAAAGGTAATTTATTACATATAGGTTACATTTTAGATAAGTATAGAAAAAAGATACCCAATATAAAATTAAGCTATACGTATAGTAAATTTAATGAAGATAACTTTGTAAATGATATGAACTTTATAAAGTATGCATTAGGGTTTGATAAAGTATATTTCTGTATTGCTCAAGATATGGATTTGTTAAAAACAAATGGAGATGTAAAGCCAAATGATTTGAAAAACATTTTAGCAAAAAGTGATATGCTTTATGATAAAGACAGAATTTTTATTGAGAACTTATTAGAAGGAAAAAAGAAGAAGTGCGATAGTGTAGGTTCTGTTTTTACAGTATATACAAATGGTGATGTTGTTTCATGCCAAAGCTTTATGTCAAAGCTAGTTATTGGAAATATTTATGAGAAGCCATTTAACGAAATAGTAAAGAACGTTACACCATTTGATTGCCCATTTGATGGAAGGTGCAATCTATTGTGTCAAAGGAGGTATGACTGATGATTGTTGGTTATAGCTATTGGGGTTATCTTGGAGATACAAAGTATGATGTAAATGGAAATGTAGCAAGTACGCCAGATGGAAATGCTTTTTATAGTTGGTCTATAATTAGTGGTCTGTTGAAAGATGGAAATAAAGTAATACAGGTTATGCCAGATAGAGATTATGTTGGTTTTGAAAAAGAGCAAGATAGGTTATTTTCATCTTGGTGTACTAACGAAAGATTAAATGCATATAAAAGTATGGTAAAGATGCCAAAAGAGTCTGAAATGAAGCTTGTATCAAAAGGTAGTATATTTGAGATATGGAATAAAAATGGCTTAAAAGATTGTGATGTTATATTGCATGAGTGGAGAATGCCAATATCTGGAAGAAATACATTCTCTACAAGATTTGTAGCTGAGAGGCACAATGATAGTGTTGATTATAAGAATTATCAACCAGATTATTTTATACAAGAATGTTTATGTGAGTATTGTAGTATATACAAAATACCAATGATAATATTTGATTTGGATTATAAGTTAACAAGTGAAATGTTAGATGAATTACCAAATAAAGATAACATATTTGTATTCGAGTTAGGTTATAAATGGGAAAGTGAAAATCCTGAAAATTCTATGCATGTAGAAATTCCATTTGACTTTGATAAGATTTTTGATATACCAGTTGCAAATACAGGTATGTTACAAAACAATATTATATATGTTGGAAACAGATATGAAAGAGATTGGTGTATAGATAAATATATTCCAACTGAGTTAAATGGTGTTATTGTTTATGGAAATTGGTTAGAGTCAAATAGAGATAGTAAAACAAGATGGCCAAATATAGAGTTTGGAAAGAGATTGCAAACTAAAGAAATGGTCAATGTATATAACAATTCTGTATGTACATTATTATTGGCCAAGAAAGAATATGTAGAAAATGGGTTTATGACGGCAAGAATAATAGAGTCTATATTTTATGGATGTGTACCGTTGTTTATAGAGGAGTATGGAGAAGAGTGTATAAATAGATATGCCGGTATATATAGCTCACTGTTGACGGTTAGTTCTAAATCTGATGTTATAGAAAGAACAATGATGTTTAAGTATAATAAAGATTTAAGAGGTGGCGTAATTTATTACCTTAGAGATTTGTTGGCTGGGTTTATGGATGTAAAATATTTTATAGAAGATATACGTAATACATTATATGCAATGTATGCAGATTGATATATTAAAGTAAAAGGAGAAAAATAAAATGTTTGACTATAGTGCAATAGATAATGTAAACGTTATGAAGGTTGCAGAAGGAATAGACGAGGCATGGGAATTTTGGTATAACGTTTTATGCAGTCAGGACTCAAAAAACCAGTCAAGAGACGGAGATGTACACGGTGAGATAATAAATGCCATAACTGTTATAGAGAACCCAATAAATAATATATTGAAGTCTAATATAAGGAAAATGCCAATCAAATATGCAATAGGTGAAATGCTTTGGTATTTATCATGTAATAATGCATTAGCAGAGATACAGAAATATACACACGGCTGGGATAGAATGTCAGATGATGGTGAGACCGTAAATTCTAATTATGGCTATTGTATAAAAAACAAGTTTGGATTTGACCAGTGGGCATTTGTTAAAGCAGAGCTGCTAGAAAATCCAAATTCTAGAAGAGCGGTAATACATATAAAGGAACCTAATAATATTGATAGTAAAGATGTAAATTGTACAGTAAGCTTACAATTCTTTATAAGAGATAATAAGTTATACATGACAGTATATATGAGGTCAAATGATATATGGATGGGTTTTCCATATGATGTTTTTCAGTTTACATGTATGCAGATTTTAATGAGTATGCAGCTTGGTATTGAATTAGGTACATATACTCATATAGCTGGAAGCCTACATCTTTATGAAAGGAATGTGAAGAAGAAAGAGGAGTAAAATGGGTGTAACAGCTGTCGTGCTGTTATCAAATATAGAATCACATCAGACTGAGACAATTGGTGCTATTTTAAATCAGTTGTCTCAGTTTATTCCAGATTTATTTGTTGTAGATTTTTATAAAAACAACAAGATGCAAAAAATGTTGAATAATGATTCTGTTATTTTGGTAAAAGCAAATCAGTGGAATTATGAAACATGGAGCCAGATGTATAACCATTATAAATATATGGTTGCAGATTGTGACAATATTATATTAATTAAGACACCTGTATTAAGGGATAATAAAGAAGTTCTTAATACAGATATGTTAATGAATATTAGTAAAAACATAATTGCAGATGATAAATGGAATATGCAATATGATTTTATGAAGAGGCTAATAGAAAGGCTTGTATTTGTAAAGGCATGTAGAAGAAAAAATGTAATCCAGTTTATGATTGACCCAGAAGAGGTTGATTTTAGTAGTGTATGGAACTTTAAGAGTTATAGTAGATATGGTGTTTGTAATTGGGGTGATATAGAATATATACCAATGTATGAATGGGCACTATATAATACGTTTGTTCAGGATATTCCAAAAGCTCAAGAGTTATATTTTATAGCATCTGCATATACAGATGAAAGAAAAGAATATCTAAGTGCTGTTAAAACAGAGATAGATAAAAAACTAGGTAGAAGAAGAATAGGTTTTGTAAGAAACAATCCATCTCGTGGAAGGGTGGATTATTTTGATGTAGATGGTAGAGAGAGAAGGGTAAAGCAAGATACATATTTATATAATTTGATGTTGTCAAAATATACAATTATAAATCCAAGCTATATGAAAGAGCGATTTAATATAGTAAGATTTATGGAAGCTATTATATGTAATTGTGTGCCATTAATTTTAAATAACGTAGATTTAGATGACTTGAGATTGACGTTTCCAGATATATATGATATAATAAATGAAAGGGAATTGGTTGTAGCACCAGAAAATGTATGTGTAAGGCTAACAAGATATTTTGAAGATGCTATAAATGGTTCTGTATTGAAGCAGCAGAGGATAAATGAAACAGGAGTTATTAAAAGGCCAGATATGGAGGTGTGTAATTTAATAAAAAAGACTGATAGTTTTAAGTTAATAGTTGATGAAGATTATATAAGAGGTTTTTATAAAACAATTCTTATATGAGAAAGGATGTAAGTGAATAATGTTTGATTTACATAGGCATGATGAATTTAGTACATTTGATGGATTTGGTAAACCTGCAGAGTTGGCTGTTATAGCAAAAGAATTAGGTTATAAAACATTATGTACAACTAACCATGGTAATACAAATGGATTAATACAGATATATAAAGCATGTGAGTCAGTAGGTATAAAAGCAATATTAGGTGTAGAGGGATATTTCTTACCAAAGTATAAAGAAAAAGAAAGAGGTTACCATTTAGTATTGATAGCCAAGAATTTAAAGGGTTATGGTAACCTTAACAGGATTCAGTTTGAAGGTGAGAAGCAAAAGTATTATAATCCAATATGGGATTTTAAATTGTTAAGAAAGTATCACGAAGGGTTGATTTGTTCTACAGCTTGTGTTGCCGGTTATTTATCTCAATGTATTATAAATGGTAAATATGAAAATGCAGAAAAGTATTTATTAAGAATGCAAGAGATATTTGGTGATGATTTTTATGTAGAGGTTCAGCCATATAAAGTTTCAGAAAAAGGCTTACAAGAAAAAGTAAATATAGAAAGTATAAGGTTAGCACAAAAGTTAGGAATAAAATGTATATTAACTTCTGATTCTCATAGAGGTAGAAAAGAGGATTGGGAAAGTTATTTAAAGATGCATGAGATTGCAGGTCATAATCTTGAACATATAGAAGAAACTTATAAAGAGAGATATATGCCAAGACCAGATGATATGCGAAAAAGATTTATACATATGCATAAAAATGATTTTAAAGATGTAAAATCTATTGCAGATGATATGTATAATAATTTAGATGAAATAGAAAATAAGTGTGAAGATGCATGTGAATATTTAAAAGAGTTACCACAAATTTTACCATCTTTAGGTGAAGAATTAGATAGCTATAAGCTGCTTGTTAAACACGTAAAAAATGGATTAAAGTTTAGAGGTAAATATAATAAGGAGTATATAGATAGGGCTAAAGAAGAGTTAGATGTAATTCATTATCATGGGTTTGAGGATTATTTCTTAATGGTTGAAGATTATGTAAACTGGGCAAAGAATAATGGAATCGCAGTTGGTCCAGGTAGAGGTTCTGCTTGTAACTCTATTGTATGTTATGCTCTTAGAATTACAGAAGTAGATAGTGTATATTTTAATCTTGAGTTTAGAAGGTTCTTAATGAAAGAAAGAAAGAAGATGCCTGATATTGACTTGGATTTTGAAACAGCAAGGAGAGGCGAGGTTATAGATTATCTACTTAATAAATATGAAGGTCATTCTGCTCAGGTTTGTTCTTATGGTTTGTATAGAGTTGAGAATCTCCTAAATGACTTAGCAAAGGTTTGTGGGTTACCAACAGATAAGTCTTTAGATAAAGATGATATAAGGATAAATAAGTCAATTATAAAAGAAATAAAGTCATATGTACATGAGTACATAGATGAAGGCTTCCTTCTTGCTGATAAGTTAAAAGAGGATAGTAGATTTAATCAATATAACAAAGGCTATATGAATATTATTACACACTTTTTAAAGTTATATGAGAAGGTAAGATTCATAGGAACACATGCCGCAGGTGTAGCAATTACAGGTGGTAATATACTTGATTATACAGCAATAAAAATAGATTCAAAAACTGGTAGATATTTTACAAACTATGATTTGGTTGACATTGAAAATATTGGTGTAATTAAATTTGACATACTTGGTTTAACAACGATGTCAGAAATAAGAGATTGTAGAAAAGTTACAGACACTCCAGGCTTTGATATATCTATGATAGAAGATGAAAATGTTATAAAGGCATTTTCAGAAGGTAGATGTAATGGTGTATTTCAGTTAGATAAAGCATCTGTTCAAAATTTGTTATTAAGCATACATACAAACTGTTTTAATGATGTTGTTGCCGCAACGGCTATGAATAGACCAGGCCCATTAAAACAAAAGCAGCCAGAAATATATGCAGCAAATAAAGAGGCATATGAGCTTGGTGAAGAAGGTACAAGAATACCGGCGCTTGATAAGTATTTACAAAAGACGTATGGTACAATTATTTACCAGGAACAGATTATGAGAATGGCTGTTGAAATTGCAGGTATGTCATGGGACGAGGCACACGCTATAACAAAGATGAAAATTGGTGTACCAAAGTTTAATTGGTATTTCGAGGGTGAATATCCAAAGTTTGAAGCTAATTTTGTAAAGGGATGTGCAGAGTTAGGTATCGAAGAAGAGCGTGCAAAAGATATATTTAAAAAGTTTTATGATTATTCATTTAATGAAGGACATTCTGTTGGTTATACGCTTATATCTGCAGAACAAATGTATTATAAAGTACATTATCCAGAGGTGTTTTGGTTTAGTAAAATAAAGTATGCTAAGGATGATTCTAATTTTGCAAAGTATTGTGAAAATGCCGTTATTGATGGTGCGGTTGTATTTTTACCACATGTTAATTATTCGAAACCAAAAAGTTCTTTAAGAAAGGTAGATGGAGAATATGCAATACAGCAAGGTTTAACAGCAATAAAGGGTGTTGGAGAGGTAGCAGCATCTGTAATTGTAGAAGAAAGAAAAAAGAATGGCATATTTACAGATATAGACAATTTTATTGATAGGTTGGCTGTAAACCCAAAGGGCTCAAAGGTTAATAAGAGGGTAATAAATTTGTTGATAGAGTATGGTGCTTTAGACTTTGATAAAAAACTATATATTTCGAAGGTAAAAAAATATAATTCTGCTTTATATTCAAGAGGTCAAAGAAAATAAATATATACATTATATTGACAAACATATAATTTTATGATATAATATACTATAATATGAATGAAAGGAAAAATGCTATGAGTAAAAACAATTCAGTGTTGAGTTCAGAGTATTCATTAGATTTTGACAACAAAAGGAAGCAGAGAGTAGAGGTATCATTTTTTAAGTATGGTCCAGCTAGAGAAAACTTTCCAGCTAGAGTAGATGCAATAGCAACTGCAGAACTTTGTATAGATGCATTTAAGAAAGACGGAAATACAGAACATCTTGTAGATGCTGCAAATTATTTGATGTTTAGATATATGTTTCCAATGCCGGGTGAATACTTTAAACCAACAAGTTCTAGTGAGAGTGTAGGTACCGTAGGGACGCCAATTAATATGGAGTATTAATATGAAAGTGAAAGTAAAAAACAAATGTTTTATTGGTAAAGATTTTTGTAGAGGTTGTCATTTTTTTAATGGGTTTGAATGTGAATCAAATGACATATGTGAGAAGTGTAAAAAGTGCAAAAATCTTGTACCAAAAGCAGTTGATAGCATATTTGGTCATGTTAATAAACACATTATATATAAATGTATAGGAGAAGAATATGTCTGTAAACAAACAGCAGATAATTAAGTTATGCAGTGATATAAATAAAAAAGAAGGTGAAGGCACAATATATTCTATTGGCTCTAAACACGCTAACTTAAAGATAAATCGTTGGTCAACAGGAATAGAAGACTTGGATGCCATTGTCGGTGGTGGCATTCCAGAGGGTAGAGTTATAGAGATATTTGGTCCAGAGAGTTCGGGTAAGACGACTCTATTGTATCATCTAATGAGTATGCATTCATTGGCATTGGATATACCTGTAGAGGGAACGTTTGATGCAGAGAGGGCTTCTGTTTTTGGAAATAGACCAAGACAACTATTGGTTTATAGAGCAAGGTTTGGAGAAGATGCCCTAAATAAATCAATAAAGTTTGCCAAGGCCGGTATACCAATTATAGGTATAGATAGTGTACCAAGTTTAGTTCCAAAAGAAGATGCTGAGAAGGTTCTCAAATCATCTGATAAAGATAGTATAGAAGAGCAGAGGATAGGCGGAACGGCACGGCTGCTAAATAAATATCTACCAACAATAGAGGAGATAATAGAAGTTACTGGTACATCTATTATATTTATTAATCAGGTAAGAGATAAAATGAATGCTATGATGTTTGGAGAAAAGACAGATACTCCAGGCGGTAGAAAATTAAAGCATTCAGCAAGTCTTCGTATTCAGGTTGCCAGAAGGGCATGGATTGAAATACCTAATAAGAATCCTAAAAATTCTGCATCAACTGAAAAAGTTGGTTTCATTATGAAATGCAAGGTGGTTAAGAGCAAGGTATGTAACCCAATGGGTGAATGTGAAATACCTTGTTTCTTTGATAGGGGCTTTGTTAGTTTCGATGATGTCAAAGAGATTAGAAAGGAGTTGATGAAGCAGAGAGTAGAACAGTATGGTAGGAGAATAAAAGACATATCATTAGATGAAGATGTAGAAGATGATGAGTAATGGAGGTGTCATATGCAGTCTGTAAATGGATTTAGTAGTCAGTTAAAAGCCAAAGATAAATTATTAAATACATATATTGGTCTTTGTAAAACAAAAGATGTATTAATTAGTGGTTATCAGCAGAATAAAGAGTTGTTAGAGGAACAGAATGAATTATTAAGGAAACACTTGGCAAAGGCAAATCCGGAATACTTTAAAGATTTGTTTGGGTATTATTATGACGATGTGGAAGACATTCGTAAAAAGATAGCAGAGGCTGGTGAGTAAAATGGAAATAAAAATCGCCATTGCTTGTTTGATAGCGCATGATATTATTTTAACCATTATAGTTACTAAATTATTTTTTACCATGGGTGAAGCAAAGTTAAAATCTGAGATTGATAGAATAGAAATAGAGTATCTTAAAAAGAAATGTAATATAAATATGGAAAGTATAGATTTACTTTTGAAGTCAGTCAGAGACTTGAATGGTATAGTAAAAAAGATTGTTAAAGAAATTGTTAAAGATGATGAAGATGGTATAGATACAAAATCAGATGTTAATGCACTTATTGCAGGTTGGAAAGCTGATGAACAAGAAGAACAAAAATTATTTTCAGCAGATGAAGTAAGATATAGAAATATAGCAGATGCTTGTAATAGCGGTATGCTTTTACAAAGTGTGTTACCTGCTCAAGGATTTGCACAAATGCAACAGTGCATATACCCTCTACAACAGACAGCAATAATGCCACCATTGTGGAATACTGGTGGAAATATGTGTAGAAAGTTAGGTGATTAATATGAATGATTTAGTATATAAATCAGCGGTTCTTAATATATTAAATGATGGTGCGGAGTTATTAAACATACATTGGAAAATGTAGATATTATTGGTGCTGAACGTGTAAAATATGAGTTTGGTCTTGGTTTAATAGAAGCGTGTATTACTGACGTTAAGGAATTGCAGCCAGCACTAGACCAGGAAAACCTTGTTCGTATGATAGAGAATGGAATTACTGCAACAAATTCAAATGATGTATATTCTCTTGGAATGCGCAATGGTATGAGGTGGTGTAAGAGTCTGATTGATGGTGTAGAACCAAAATTCGAAGATGGCGTAACGAGTATTGCTGATATAATGTTAATAACGTCTGAAAATACAAAGGAGCCGGTACAAAATGGATAAAGTAAAAGAGTTTATAGCTTATTTTATAGAAGCAGTTTTGAATATTATATTTTGCATGTTTGTGTTTGTAGGAATATTTATTTCTGTTATTGTAAGTTGTATATATTTTTTATATGAGCTGTTTGAAAGTATTGAGGATTGAAAATGAGCAGGATGTCAAAAGATGATTATTATATGGGTATAGCAGAAGCTGTAAGTAAACGCTCTACATGTTTAAAAAGACGTTATGGATGTGTAATAGTAAATAACGATGAAATAATTGCAACAGGTTATAATGGTAATCCTAGAGGTTTAGAGAATTGTTGTGATAAAGGTATTTGTAATAGATTAGATAAGCCATCTAATACTGGTGATTATTCAGATTGTTATTCTGTGCATGCAGAACAAAATGCTATGTTATCTGCTGCAAGGAGAGATATGATAGGTGCAACAATGTATCTGTTTGGTGAGGCTAATGTTGATGGTGGTTGGATAAGGATATTGTATCCAGAACCGTGTCCAATTTGTGGTAGAATGATAAAGAATGCCGGTATTGATAGCGTTATAACGAAAAAGACTTGGAGTTAATAAGTATGTTTTATATAACAATACCATATTTTAGTTTGAGTAACATATATAATTCATGTCAAGCTATAGGTTGGAAGAAGGTAACAGATAATAAGTTTATTGTTATACATAAAGATAAAATAGTTCAAGTAACACAGAGAAAAGAAAATTTTTCATTCTCGTGTAGTGAAGAAGAGTTTTATGAAACGTGGTATGATTATTTTGATTTAGGTACAGATTATTCATTACATCATAATTTCTTTAGGTCGATAGATAAAGAAGATTTAATGCCAATGTGTAATAAGTGTAAAGGTTTACATATTTTAAAACAAGATACATTTAAAGTTTTGATATATAGTATATTTTATGAAAAGTTAAAAACATTTTCTGGAGCAGATATATTATGTGAAACACTTTCTCAACATATTGGAAAGAAAAGAAAGAAAACAATATCTGGTCAAGTTATAAATTGGTTTGAGTTTCCATCTGCAGAAAGTATATTGAGAAAAAGCGACATATTAGATAGGAATATGTTTATAAGGTTTAAACAAGATATATTAAATGTTTGTAATTTAATTGTTGATGGCTGGTTAGATTTAGATTATTTAAGTATGTTATCAACAAGTAGTGTAGTAAATGCCAGAGAGTATTTAGAGAGTTGTGGAATATCAAAAGTATGTATAAAGTTTGTTATGATTTTAGCATTACATAAAACATCATATTTTATATGTAAAAAATATCTTGATACTTTTATAAAGAATAATTTCTGTATGTGTATTGAAGATTTTGTTGATTGGTCATGCAAGAAAAGTAGAAATAAAGGTTTTTATAAAAGAAACATTAGTTATTTAAACTTTGTATTAATTTACAACTGTTTAGGTACAACGTGAGGAGATGTGATAATTGGGAATTGTAGATGAAATTAAAAAAGATGCAATAGGTAATAAAACAAAAATACAATCATCAGATGCAGCTGTGTTAGAAAAGATTTTTAATAGAATGTTTTTCTTGCCTAAAGATGTAGAACAGGAAACACGTTTTGTTAATATGGTAATGACAAGAGGAACAGATACACAGGAAAGAATAGGATTACATGCATCTGCTTTAATAAAAGGTGATAAGGATTTTTGTTTGAGACAGCAGGTATTAAGTTTATTATATAGACAGCTACAAGGTGAGCAAATATCTGTAGGTTTAAAAAGGGTTTTTGAAGAAGGTAATGCCATACATGAAAAGTGGCAAAGGATGTTTATAAGAGCAGGTTATAGTACACCATGGACTCTTGATGTTACAAAGTTTAACAAGAAGTATAGAATTAGCTATACTCCAGATATTATATGTGAGATACCAGAATTTTATAATGGTAAAATGGTTGGCGAGCTAAAATCTGTAAACACATTTCAGTTTCAGAAAATGACAAGACATCCAAGTGCATGGAAACAATTACAGTGGTATATGTATCTAACCGGTATACATAAGGGGTTTGTATTATCAGAAGATAAGAACACTCAGGATTTTAAAGTTGAGGTTTATGATTTTGATAGTACAATTGTTGCACCATTTATAGATAGAGCAGAACAAATAAAGTTTTATTATAATAGGGTGTTAAAAGAAAAGAAGATGGTAAAGAGACCAAAAGATGCAAAGGATAGTGAATGTAAGAGATGTAAAGAATGTGCGTTGAAAAATGCTTGCTGGAATATAGATGGTGGAGGTATTAGATTATGAGTAAAGCAGACTTGATTTTTATTAATATGTGTAGAGATATATTGATGTATGGTACTGATACAAAAGGTGAGAAGGTTAGACCACATTGGCCAGATGGTTCACCAGCATATACGATTAAAAAGTTTGGTGTATGTAATAGATATAATTTAAGAGAAGAGTTTCCAGCATTAACGTTGAGGCCAACTGCATTAAAAAGCTGTATGGATGAAATACTTTGGATATATCAATTAAAATCAAGTAATGTATATGATTTAAAATCACATATTTGGGATTCGTGGGCTGATGAAGCTGGAAATATAGGTAAGGCGTACGGTTATCAGATAGGTGTAAAAAGTAAATATAAAGAAGGTATGTTTGACCAAATAGATAGGGTTATTTATGATTTGAAAAACAATCCATTTAGCAGAAGGATATTAACAAGTATTTATAATCATCACGACTTACATGAAATGAATTTGTATCCATGTGCATGGTCTGTTACATTTAACGTTACTAAAAACAAAGGTGATGATAAACTCACATTAAATGCCGTTTTAAATCAGCGTTCACAAGATGTGCTTGTCGCAAATAATTGGAATGTGTGTCAGTATTCACTTCTTGTTATGATGTTAGCACAGGTTTGTGATATGTACCCTGGAGAACTTGTTCATATGATAGCTGATGCTCATATTTATAATAAACATGTTCCAATTATTAATGAGCTTATTTCTAGGCCAATGTATGCTGCGCCAATTGTTAGGCTTAATCCAGATGTAAAAGATTTTTATGATTTTACTACAGATGATTTAATTGTTGAAGGTTATAAGCACGGTGTGCAGATTAAAAACATACCAGTTGCAATTTAAGGTGGTATAATGGCAAAGTATAAGCAAATATGTATAGGTATAGACCAGTCTTATGTAAATACAGGTGTAAGTGTTTCTGCCGAAGGTGTTTTGAAAAAGGTAACCTCTATTAGATTAGATAAATATAAAACAAACTCAGAGAGAAGAAAAGTATTGAGAAATCAACTATTTCATATTATAAATAGAATAGAATCATTAGCAGATGAAGTTGTATGTGTAATAGAAAGAATTAGACTTAGAAGTCAAGGATTTATAAACATAGATTATATAAAGTCGATAGGTGCATTAAATTCTATAATTGTAGATGTTATGCATGAGTTTGGTATAAAAGTATATTCTGTAGATACACGCTGTTGGAAATCACAGGTTATAGGTACAAGTAAACCGTGTAAAAATAAATATAATGTACCAGATGAAAAATGGCCTACAGTTTTATGGTGTGTAAAACAGGGATTTAAAAGTGATATACTTATAGATATGTCAAACTCAAGGAAGACGAAGGGTGTGTTTATTGATAAGCAAAATAATAAGATGATGTTTAATAATGATGCTGCAGATTCTGCTGCAATATCAATGTTTTGGTTTGTTGGAGATAAGGATAAGTTAAAGGTAGAGTGTTGACGTATTATGTATACTTCTAAAATAACATGCTGTAAAGATTGTAAAGAAAGGTATATTGGGTGTCATTCAAAATGTGAAAAGTATATAACAGAAAAACAAAATTTGGAAGAAAGTAAAAAGTTATATTATAAGTCGTTACCACCGAAAATAGGTGAGGGTGATTTTTTAGGTGATGATGGGCATATGAGGTTAGGTAAGTTTAAGAATTTAAAGAGAAGTCAAAGAACAAAGAAATAATAAATAATTTATAACTTTATATTGACGTACTGATTTATATATGATATAATAGATTAAAGGATAAAGATTGCGAGGTGCAGATTATATGTATATGAATCAAATAGAAACACGATATGGTATGAAGATAGATGCACTAGAGTTTAGAAGTTTAAAAGACTTTTATGATTATATTTGTAACACACCGATAAACGCAGCCTTTAGATGGAAGACACATAAAAGTGTAGAGGTTAATGAGTATAGAACAAAATTTACAGGTACTAGAGATTTTGATGAAGCAACTACACTTTTTAAAGATGGTTATAAAGAGGGTGCAGAGAGGCTATCAAATATATTAAAAGCAGAAGAGGCCAAGGTTAAACCTACATATGCTAGAAGAACAGCATACGATGTACAGGGATATATGCCATGTGTTCCATTGTATCTTAATGGCATACCAAATAATATGATAACAACTAAAAATGTTAAAATTAAACAGAAGGTTGTTATTATAAACAAAGATATTAGTTATAGTGCTGGCGTGTCTAAAGACAAGATAATGGATGAAAGTGTAAAAGCATTTAGAATAATAAGAAAACTAGAATCACAAGGTTATAGATGTGAATTAAATATAGTGTTTGGTTCGTATAGCTATAGAAGAGGATTTGCATGTAGGATAAGAATAAAGGGTGCTGATGAAAAGCTAAATATTTCAAAAACTGCTTTTCCACTAATACATCCAAGCATGTTAAGAAGGTTAATGTTTAGATTCATGGAGGTATATCCGCATATAACAAGTGGTTTTACAAGTACTTATGGTATGCCAATTAGTCTGGATATATTTAAACAATTATATAATGGTACATTTTTACCAAAGGTTATACAGATGGATATAGATAAGTTAAGAAAGGTCGAAGACATATATTGAAAATTTTCTTAATTTATTTTAAACATTATATTGACAAACTCAATTATATTTGATATAATTATATTGTATCATATAAATATGGTTTTTCAATAAGGAGTAGATAAAGATGTCAGTTGACAAAACACAGCCTGTAAACTTCGAGGTGTTAGAAATAGTACCTGGAGATAAAAATGGGTTTGTAAAAATATCTGCAAGATTTTTCAATAGTGAAAAGGTCTATGATTACTATAGAAAAGTAAAGTCAGATGGATTGTATAATTATGGTATAATTTCTGGTTGTAGAGTTTCATTTACAAAATCTTTGGATTGTAAAGGTAAACATACACCTATAAGTATAACTAGGGAGTATGATACAAAAGGTGGGTATAGACAATCTACCGAGAGTATTACAAGAGAACATAGAGTAACACCTAATGTAGATGATTTTATATCACTAGGCAAAGAAGATAGTGTAGATGAAGAGCAAGATGAAGTTGAATTTGAGATAGTAGAGGAAGTAAAAGAGGTAAAGTCAAAGGAAGAAGTTATAAAGCTTCCTAAGAAAATAAGGCATGAAGAATATGATACAATTTGTAAATGCCTAGATGCAGGTATTGCAGTTTATCTTTATGGACCTGCAGGTTCTGGTAAAAATTATACTCTCGAACAGATAGCAAGAGAGAGAGGTTGGAATTTTTACTTTACAAATTCTGTACAGCAGGAGTATAAGTTATCTGGATTTATTGATGCAGGTGGTAGATACCATGAAACAGAGTTTTATAGAGCATGTACAGATGATGAAGAATGTATGTTCTTTTTGGACGAGCTTGATGCTAGTATTTCAGAGGTGTTGGTGTTATTAAATGCAGCAATAGCCAATGGCTATTTTGAATTTCCAACTGGTAAAGTAACGCTTGATTTGAGTAAAATCCATATTGTTGCCGCCGGTAACACAGCAGGTTCCGGTGCAGACGATATGTATACTGGTCGGTCTGTAATAGATGCATCAACAATGGATAGGTTTGTATCTATTCCCTTTAGTTATTATGAGCCAATTGAGTTGAAGATAACCAAAGGTAATAAAGAGCTTGTTGATTTTATACATGATATAAGGAAGGTATCAGAAAACCTTGGAATAAGAGCTGTATTTAGTTACAGGTGCATGATAATGACGATGAAGCTCGAAGAGACTGGAATGGCATTAGATAAAATAATGCAGATAGCAATAATGAAGGGTTTAGATAAGGACACTGTAAGAACAATACATGTGTTCGGTACAAATAAATATTACCAAGCCTTAAAAAGGTACCAGATGTAATAGTCTGGTATATGGGCCGATAGTTTAAGTGGCAGAATGCATCTGTATAGCAGGTGGTGGTTTAGGTTCGAATCCTAATGGGCCCATTATGTGAGGAAATAATCCCACATATAGTAGCTAAGTGTAGCATAATTGCCAATAAAAATTTATAAGTAAAGGAGAGAAAAAATTATGGCAAAAAATTACACAATTTCAGAAGCAGCACAGATTATGGTAGCAGGTACAGACAAAGAGGCTATTGCAGACATTACTAAGCGTTATCCACTTCTTGCAATTAAGCTTGTTACAGTCGGTACAAAGGCGGGTAAAGATTTTGTAGACCTTATGGGATATATGCCCGATTATCTTTCTGCAAACAAAGTTAATAAGGCTATTAAGGAAGAGTATTCTGGTGATGAAGCAGAAGACGGTGATGAAGCAGAAGATGAAGCCGATGTTGAAGAGGAAGTTGCAGATAAGAAGCAGCCTAAGGCTAAGAAGGCGGCAGCAAAGAAAGATGCTGATGTAGATACATCTGATACAGATTACGCCAATATGAACAATGCTAAGCTCTATAAGCTGCTTGGTGATTATGGTGAGAGAAAGGCGTGCAAGGCAGAGTTCGGTGACCTTTCTAAGGCATCAATGATTTCATATCTTGCAAAGCATCATGGTGATGGTACGGCTGCAGAGGATGAAGCAGAAGAGGATTGGGAAGAGGATAAGCAGGAAGATAAGTATGCAGATATGTCCGCCCAGGAACTCTTTAAAGAGTGCAAGAAGAGAGGTATTAAGGCCGCACCGAAGAAATCTACTAAGTTCTATATTGACCTGCTTAAGAAGGCTGATGCTGAGGCTGAAGCAGCCGAAGATGAAGCAGAAGATGATGAGTGGGAAGATGATGATGTAGAGGAAGAAGAGCCGCCTAAGAAAGCACCTGCAAAGAAGGCAGCGGCAAAGCCCGCAAAGAAGGCTGCACCTGCAAAGAAGGCAGCAAAGAAGCCTGAGCCGGAAGAAGATGCTGATGACGACGATGATGACTGGGATATTTGAAGTGAAGAACATTTTATGAATAAACCAGTTATTTAATATGGTGTAATTAGATGGGCTGGTTAGTGATGTGTATTGCTAACCAGCTTGTTTGATATTATGGTGTATATATGAATGTAGATTATGTATTAAATATAGATTGTAGAAATGAAGATGGTCGTTTACTTTTACAAAAAGAGTTAAAAAAGATAAAACCATTTGTTAAATGTAAAAGCGATGTGCCGATTGCATATATTGAAAAAGCAATAAGGATATTATGTAATAAATATGAATATATGTTAAAGGTATACGCAGATACAATGTCTGGAGAAGAATACATAATTTGGAAATGTGAAATTACAAATCGTAAAGATTTGAGTTTAACGTGTAATACCTATGGATGTTCAATTTATGAATGCTTAGCAAAAGCGGTTATAAAGTTATATTCAGAAAGGTAATTTGGAGGTGTATAATTGTTAACAAAAATATATACAGATGGTGCCTGTTCTGGAAATCCAGGCCCAGGTGGCTGGGCTACTATATTTTTTAATAAACAAGGCAGAGAGGTTAAGAGAGGTTGGTGTAAGAAAACAACAAATAATAGAATGGAGTTAACAGCCATAATATCTGCATATAAATATATAGTTGAGTGTGCAAATAAATGTGATAGTTTTATAATATACACAGATTCTGCATATGTTGCAAATTCAATAAACAATGGATATTTAGATGTTTGGAAAAACAATGGCTGGAAAACAACAAAAGGCGAAGAGATAAAAAATATAGACTTGTGGCTTAAGCTCGTTTATTTGTTAGATTTTATAAATGTAAATAAAACCATATATACTGATGTACGTATAGAGATAGAAAAAGTAAAAGGTCATTCTGGTAATACCTTTAATGAAGATGCAGATTATAACGCTAGGAGTATGAGCGAATATGCTAAGGGAGAAGGTATTGCATATGAAGGTGAAGAATGAAGAGCATAAAAAATATTGCATAGAGATTTATAGATTAACATTTAAAGCAGAAACAAGGAAAGATGCATATTTGAAAGCTTGCAAGTGGTATGCCAAAAACATATTAAGTAACAATGAATTGCAGGGTATCCAATGTGAGTATATTAAGGATGAGCAATCTCCATCAGTTACTATTTGTTTGTATGCCACAGTTATGGAAGAAAACGTATATGCAAGAACGTGTCAAATATGCAAAGAGACACACAATTTGTTTTTTATGAATGATAGTTATAATTGTAATAGGTGTAATATAAACGCATATAGAAGTAGAATTACCCAAAGTATAGGAGTAAAGGTAGGATATTATAAAAAGCTATTAATGGAAAGTGGGGTAATATAAATAATGCTTTTTGATGTGTTGGTAGAATTGTATAAGTCAATTAAATATAGGGTTGTAAATAGTGTTTATATAATTGCATTAATTTTAGAGTTTTCTATACCATATATAATGTATAGGTTAGGATATAGTTTGTATATTAGCAGAGGTGGTATATATATTGGAAGTGAATTGTTATTGCCAATTGTATTATTCTTTATAGTTAAAGTTTTAAAAGAATATGCAAAGAAGAAAAACATTATAGATGAAATGCCTGTACCTGATAAGAGATACACTAGGGTAGATGAAGAAGGCAACGTACATATGGACAGAAATAAGTATATGGAAATGATGATATATGTTGCTAATGTTGAAAATTATTTAGAGAGGCATGGAAAGTTATAATGGAGGTTTTATATGCTAAATGGTTTATTTGTTCCATCAGAATCAGATGTTAAAAAGTGCGAAGAAGGAAAAGGTTGTGAATACGGAATATGTGATGAATGTATTAAAACTAATAGAAAAGGAAGTTGAAATGGTAGTATCATTAACTGATTTAAAAGAAGCATTTAGTATGAGAGGTAAAAACCTAGAAGAGTTACAAGAAGGTGAAGAAGATGAATCTTTGGTGTTAACGGATGAAGAGGTGCTTACAATAGGCAGTCACTTGTTAGATGCAAGAAGTGCTATAAATGAAGTGCTAGAGATTTTAGGTGTAGGAGAATCTGATGGTTCTGAGTTGTTCGGTGATGAAATGATAAAGTGATATAAATGAGGTTTATATGGCAAGGATAAAAATGCGATTGAATAAAGATGAAGATGCAATATGTACATGTTGTAAAAATGGTAGAGACTTATCATTAGATATGTATGATGTGAAAATTGGAAATGTTTATTTTACAATATGTGATACGTGTAATGAAACGCTATTAGCAAAATCTTTAAGGGCATCGTGTTTAACAAACGGCAGATTAAAGAGTAAAGAAGATGTTGCAATTATAAGAAGGAGGGGTAGAAGTAAATATGAGATATGAAAGTTGTATTTGATAAGCTACCTAGTAAATATTGGAGTGATAAAGTAAAAATAGAATATATACAAAGACGAGTGATAGTATTTTGTATAATGTACTATAGGCTAAATACGAGTTGTATAAGTGATAGAGATTTCGATGAGTTATCAAAACAACTTGTAGAATTACAGAGTAATAAAAAGGATGTGGCAAAACAAACAAAATATTATTATGCACTATATGATTATGATGGTTCAACTGGCTTTCATATTTATAATAGGCTAAATAATAGTGATAAAGAATATTTGCTATTGATAGCAAAAAATGTGTTATTAGTAAAAGGATTAATTTAAATAGTTATAATGTGCCGGCCGAAAGGCCGGCATAGTTTTGTATAATGAGGTGCAAAATGATTGAATTAAAAGAGTTAAAAAATAGAATGTATGTAGATGGAAAACCAATTGCTTGGGATTATTTTCTGGATGTAGAGCTAAATGAAGGTACATATCAGATAAGGTTTATGTTTGAGCAGGTTGAAGATGGTTTATACCAAGTCAAGACGATAATACCAAGCAGCCCAGTTGATAGTAGAGTAGATACAGTATACACAGGTGTGTTTAAACCATATAAGAATAATATGCCAATGCAGACAATTACTGCAATTGGAATATCGTGTATTCAAGGGATGATTAAAGAGGAAGTACAGTTAAAGTCATGTGTTGATTTTTGTATAGGCGATGCTTTAAGAGGTATGTAAATGAAAAGGTCTGGTAAGTTTTATAGGAATAACGAAGCATCTGTTATGAAAAGACTTGGATTTACACCAACTCCTAATTCTGGTTCTGGATGGATAGTAAAAGAAGATGGTGAGAATGAAGACATTGTGTGTCAATTAAAATCAACAGATGCATCTAGTATAAGAGTATATAAGAAAGATATAGATACGCTAGTATATCATGCACTTGTTTCACACAAACTCCCATTATTTGTAATTCAATTTTTACAAAGTAATGAGGTTTATTTTCTTGTTAGACCAATTGACTTATATGATATTGCACAATCAATGTTTGGTGGAGAGAAAGTTAATAGAGAACAACTATTATGCGATATAGATGTTAGTGGTATTGATGAAATAAGTGTTGTTAGTAAAAAATGTATTAAATCTTCTTCTGATGCAAGAAGAACTTTTATTGATGAAAATGATAGTAAATTTAAGAAAAGGAGTAAATCTGCAAAATGAAAATTAGAGTAAAACAAATGGTGTCATATAATGGACATAGTATTAAAGCGAATGGTTCTGTTGATTTTAATTTACTTGCTAAATATTCAGAGTTAGTAAATACAATTAAATTAACTCAGCTTCTTAATGAAGATGTATATATTAAAGTTAAGGTTGGAAACAAGAAACTTAACTTAGGTTCATTTAAGATTAAGAATATAAGTATTGATGGTGATGGAGAGTCAAAGTTGAGATTTAATGGTTTATCAGATTACATTGAAATGGATAACTTAAATCTATTGCCTATGAAATCAGATGATGTAAGTGAGTTTACGATTTTATATGAATCAGATGTAGAAGATGTAGAAGAATAAAAGGAGTTATAATAATGGCAAATAATGTAGAGTACAATGAAATTACTTCAGCTAAGGTATCAGATACCAGAAGTATAGTTATCAGTGAGTGTTCAAGAGGTGGATATACAATAGCTCAGAGAATGGATGTTAAAGAAAAAGACAATACAACTCAAGTATATATGAAAGGTGCATTTCATGTATCAGATGTAGATGGCTTATATAATCTTAGAGATGCTATTAACCTGGCCATTGATAGAATAAATGATGCTGAAAAGGATATTGAAACATGGGATTAAATATAATCCATAACTGATATTTGTATCAATCTCCTACGTTCCCCTAGGATTGATTTTTATATATCATAGATAGAAATATATTAAGATAGATATTAAATCAATCCTAGGAAGAAATAGGAAGACGTAGAGATATTCTAATATTAATGATAGAATCAGATTGAGATAGAAATATATAGTTGATATATCTAATAAAGTTCATAAACATATTATTAATAATTTATTAGCTTTATTAGATATGTTAATAAAAATAAAAAATGGAAAATTTTTATATACAATATATTGATTTACATCTTGTTTTATGATATGATATATTTGTATCAAATAAATGATACAAAACAATATTCATAGTATTTGATGCCAAAAAGGTATCAGAAAGGAGTCAGTATGAGTACTATTTTTACAAAAGAGGATTTCAACACCATGATGGAAGCTGAGAGCAGAAAGTTTAATGAAAAAGGTGAGGTAATCCTTACAAAGGCAGCATTTGACAGGTTCAAGAAAGAGAACGAAGACACTTTCAAGGTTATCAACTCTAAGAATGATGAAACACGATTTGCAATTGTAAATGTCGGTGTAGAGAAGGTAACAAAGAAAGACATCATTGGGGTAGTAAGATTGACAGTACAGGTCCACAACAAGACAGGTGAAACCGCAAAAGTCGTATCTGGTAAAGCTCCTGATGGTACAAGATACAAAGTCATCTACGTAAAGTCAAAAGACAGATACGAGATTTGGTCTGCTTTTGAAGGTAAGAGGAAATGCGTAATGAGAGATGCAGATAAGGATAAAGTCATTGCAGAATATAGAAAGCTTGTCAAAGGTAAGACAGAGAAAGAAGTAAAATCTGCATAAGCTAAAGCCTGATAGTAAGCCAAAGGGGCCACGTTAGTGGCCCTATTATAATACACAAAAATATTTGCTTTCTGCCAGAAAGGTATTTGTAAGTAAAAATAACTTTGCCGAAAAGGTCTTTGAAATGAGCTGTAGGAGTATAATTTTATGTCAAATGTTACAACTTTTAAAAGATATTTATGTATTAAAAGTCTATATGATTTAGATAGTGGTCTATTACTAGAAGAAGGAAATGTCTATTGGTTAAGTGATGAAAGACTAGCAGATAAGAATATAATACTATTACTTAATGATAAAGGTGAAATAGAAGAGTATCCAAATTTTGACAACGCATTCACATTTAGATTTAAACCAATAGTATAAATAAAGTATGATACTTTCTTTTCTTTATATATTTCTTTTCTTTATAGTATAAATAAGTTAATTAAACATTATAGATTTATTTTATTGTTTTAAAATATATTAGTTTATTTTGAGTTTTATTTCATATACATTGTGTATTAAAACAAAATTATTAAACTTATATTACTTGATAAAATATTAAGTTAAACATAACAATTCAATATTGTATATGTTATATGTTTCTACATAACATATATGTATATGATATAACTACATGATATAACTTCATAGTAGTATTAAGTATATAACACCAATAACATTATTATACTTAATTTACACTTTGTATACTGACATGTATTAAGAAAAACACCATATAACTATATCATACATAAAATGACATTTTATATTTGTACTTAATGTATAAATTTTTAAAATTTTTCGTACAATATATTGAAAAACATATACTGTGTATGATATAATATAATTAGGGAAAATATATACATATACCCAATTGGTGTAATTAAAGTTCTTAGAAAGGAGTATTTTAGAAATGTCAGCAACATATAAGAAGAATGGTGTATATTATTACATAGAGACTGGGTACGGATTTGATGTAATACACTCTAAGGTAATAAAATACAAATCAGCAGACGTATATGGTACATTAAAAGATGGAGAACTCATATTCACGGGTACATTCTTCGATTGTGTAGATTATGTAGAAAATATTTAATGGAGGTTTAATATGGAGTTATTATATAAAGTGTATAAAATGAGAGCTAAGACAGACCTAACTTTAGCAGATGAAGAAGGTAATGAGAAGGTAATAAAAGAAGGTACACTATTTGAAGTATATGAGAAAATGAACTTCCAATTCACCTTGGTTTTCACAATAATTGAAGGTGAAGATTATGACATATACATTGATGAAGAGGTCATGGATGTAATAAATCTTTATGAGATAAGCGAAGAAAAGTTAGAGCACTATACTGAGGTTCAAATAAAATTTGAAGCAGAGTCAAGATACTTCCTTCTTAAGTTTGATAAAGAGGCTACTTTAGAAGAAAGAACATTATCAATGAATTGCTCATTATCAGAGTTGATTTACATGGAAACAGATGAAGATAGAGAAGCATTTGGAGAAGCAATAGAAATTGAACTCGAAGACCCGCAGGAAGTAGATGAAATTTTAAGTGATGAAATTGAACAATACATAATCGACTTGGTTGAAACATTAAATGAATAAAGTTTAATATCTGATTATACTCGACCAGAAAATCTGGTCGAGGTTAATGAGGTTTTAAACTCAAATAAAGTTCTTAGAAAAGGAGTAAATAAATGAATAAGTTTTTAAGTCACTTTGGGAGTAACACAAATCTTGTAATTTGGAGTGGTGGTCTCAAAGTAAAGAAATCATTTGATGTAGAAGTGTTTGATGAAGACTATGGATTTATCAAAATAAAAGTATCAGAAGGTTATTATACTTACAGAGTATTAGATATTAGAGGTTGGAAACCTACACAGATAGGTTTTGATTTAAAGATGAACATAGATAACAGATATTATGAAGAGTCTGGTTGGCTTGATATTGCTGGTTTCTTTAATCCAGAGTATGTAGAAACAGAAAAGGTATGGTCTGTTGAAGTTATAAAAGATGGAGTTAAAGAAATAAAAGCACAAGAT
>Ga0326513_10000794_pt1 | contig 26730 bp, 17 predicted proteins | sample 2_2465_0518_D_FD_203654 | JGI IMG/M metagenome (GOLD analysis project Ga0326513, IMG submission 203654) | Bovine rumen microbial communities from UC Davis, California, United States - 2_2465_0518 | ecosystem: Host-associated > Mammals > Digestive system > Stomach > Rumen | place: USA... | reverse complement strand
GGCAGTTTAAAGAGAACTTTGTGAAAAATGTAGAAAGTCCCAAGATTATCACAATAAACGCCAAAGTGATATAAGCATAATGCCATCTATTAAGTGTTTCTTTTCTTTTTCGGAATTTGTATATCCATGAACAGGCATATGCAATGGACACAAGCCCCAAAGTAACAAAAGCAAAATGTTCATTGATAATATCATTCATAGTCGGTATTCATTATTATTTGTAATTTTTCTTCGATTTTATCTTTTGCTGTGTCAAATATTTTTTCTGCAAGTTTCATCCTATGCTTGTATTTCAAACCTTAATTGGGTATGTTGCCAAATAAGAACTGTCCTCAACATATTTTGTATTCAATATGAATGACTTAATCCAAATAGAAACATAATATAAAATTTAAACTTAGCATGAGAAATATTACTCCAAGCCCTACTCCATTACAATAATAGCATATGTTTATATCTTCTTTTTCTTCTATATATTCGTGACGTAGATTTATTAATTCAGAAACTCCTGCATAAGTTCCGCAAAGGCAGTTTAAAGAGAACTTTGTGAAAAATGTAGAAAGTCCCAAGATTATCACAATAAACGCCAAAGTGATATAAGCATAATGCCATCTATTAAGTGTTTCTTTTCTTTTTCGGAATTTGTATATCCACGAACAGGCATATGCAATGGATACAAGCCCCATAGTAACAAAAGCAAAATGTTCATTGATAATATCATTCATAGTCAATATTCATTATTATTTGTGATTGTTTTCTTCATCGATTTTTTCTTCTGCTGTGTCATACATTTTTTCTGCAAGTTTCATCTTTAGGATTATTCACACAATATGTATGCGAACTTGTACTATAGTACTTCTCGCAGAGCGGATCAATCCTATCCCAACGAAGCGAGGATAGGGTCATGCTGACATACACCATAGTCGTAGGTGAAGACCATGCATCAGGTCAAATTCCTTGCCGTTGTACTTGTATGGCTGGACGTCCTCCCCCTTTAAGGGCATAACATTCGCATAGGCATGATGTGTTATAGGCTAAAGTTTGCTAATTTCGTACAAAGGTAAGCGAATTTTTTCATACCACCAAATCATATTCTGTTTTTCTTGTATTATTGCAAACGGAGGCGAGGTTCTTCCTCCTTTGCAAGTCCATTGTGATTCCCTTGCAAATCACTTGTAATTCCCATTTTCCTCCCATTCTAAGGAACGGACATGAAACGGACTGCCCTTTTAGGTATCGCTATCGCTCCTCCAGAACTCTTTCAACTACATGACATTCAACAATATATGAGTAGAGAATTTCATCGAGCTCACGCTAAAGTAAGCAAAATTAAAAATTAAAAAGTATGATTAGAATTGATGGCTATGGTATAGCGAACAAAGGTAATCATACTTTTTATTTTCTACTTTTTTATGCCGCCTTCTTTTTCTGTACTATGCTATACACCCTTCCCTTGAAAGTGCGATGCACATCATACCCCATTTCCTTGAGCCTGAGACCAAGGTTCACAATAGTGGAGTGGCTAACGGTAAGATTAGTAAATTCCTTCCTTATCACATTGATAATCTGATTAGTGCTCATCACCTCAGCCTCTTCACCTTCCTTTGGTTTGCGGAAACAAGAATCTATCATCTGCTCAAGGTCCGATGTCTGCATAAACGGAGCGTTGAGTTCCTGAATGCGCTTTGTCTGCTCATTGGTAAACCAATAAGGTTTCTTATCAATCTCTACCTCATATTTCAGTTGGGCAAAGAGCAGCTCGTACTCTATAGGACTATCATTATCAATAAGACAATCCTCTGCGATTTTGATACACAGATAACGGCGTGAACCTGTCACATCACTAAGAGGATGAGGATTATTGGTCGTAGCTATGAAGGAAGCAAAGCGAGGCTTGTCATCTTGTGAACCGCCGAAGATAGGGCGACCATTAACCTTTGACTTTGAAAGTGTCTGCTTGAGCGAAGCCTGTTGAGAAGGACGGATAGCCTCAAGCTCATCAAGATTGACAAGAAGGTTATTGGTAAGAGCCATCTCCTTATCAAATTTATTAGAGAGGTTGAGGTGGTCAAGGAAATACTGACGAAGCTCTACGGGCAGCAGACGCTTGGCAAAGGTTGTCTTTCCGCATCCCTGACAGCCAATGAGAGTCGGAACACATTCATTACCGTGAAGAGTGTCAAGCTGAAGCCAATGAGCCACACAAGAGCGATGGTATATGCGCAGGAATTCGCACATCTCATCACTCACCTCACCCAGACGATGCCAGAGAGGCGTTACACGGTCCTTGCCGTCCCATTCTGGCAGGGCGTCCATATACTCCTTGATAGGATTGTGGATAACGGTGTTCTCTGAGAAAATAACCTCCTTGATGTCCTTGCTCTCACACTCCATACCCTCCACCTTTGCACGATGGATTACGGAGTTGAGTGCCTCCTTGGTGAAAACACGATATTCAGACTCCTTCTGAATGTCCTTGAACTCTACTTTACCGTTAAGAATGTTCTTACGGAAGGCGTAGTTCTGCGCGAGGAATTCCTCGGCAACCTGTGCACTTAGTTGCTGGTTTTTCTTCATAAGTTAGAAATTTGAATAAGACAAAAATTTAATTGTTAATTACGATAAACGTAAGATTTAGATTTCCCTTTTTTTCGATTATGTTGGGTGTGCAAAGTTACAAAATGATTTTTCAATTTGCAAATATTTCGCAAGAAATTTTCTCTGTATATTTTCGTCCAGAATGTTAAAATGAGTGTAAGTTGTTGAATCTCACGAAGATTTTTCTTCAAAAAAAATGACTCCTTAATTTTTACTCAAACACAAACGATTTTTTTTTAGAATTAAACGCCAAACACGTACATAACAGCTAAGATCGACCGTAAATATACTGATAACAAACAAGTTAAGAGCATGTACGTGTTTGTCAAACACGTACATAACACACACATAGGTCGTCATTATTCGTTTTTTTATAAAATGAGCACAAATCATGTACGTGTTATGTACAACTCATGTACGTGTTAAGCAAACACGTACATGCCTATAAACGCTTTGATACACAATGTGTTATCATGCAAAATTCACCCCCATGTACGTGTTTGGCGTTTAATTCTTTAAAAAAAATCGCATCTGCTTTGTTTTTGCCATAACAGTAGGTCCGTTGTAAGTCCGTTCCAGGTCCGTTTCAAGTCCGTTCCCCAGAATGGGAGGAAAATGGGAGTTACATAGGAATTACATGGGAGGTGCATGGGAATGGATTAGTCTCTAAGAATATAGAATGCTATGTTAATAACTTCCCATACGAGAGCATATTAACATAGCATATTAATACAATCCACGCCCCCACACGGGGGACGACGTGCAGAGGTTGCAGCATTCCGTCAGGCATGGGAGTTTCAATCCACGCCCCCATACGAGGGGCGACTTCATTGGGCAAGCAGCTCAGCAGAGCCACTACGTTTCAATCCACGCCCCCCATACGAGGGGCGACTATCTCGTATTCACCCGGCTTCAGGCGACGTGAGTTTCAATCCACGCCCCCCCATACGAGGGGCGACCTTTTGCCTTGTATCGTCCATCGCTCTGTTGTGTGTTTCAATCCACACCCCCCACATGGGGGCGACGCTATCAGAACCAGCTCGCAAACTGTCAGCAGACTTTTCAATCCACACCCCGCACATGAGGGGCGACTGTAGTGATTACCATTGGGGCAACGTTGCCGTAGTTTCAATCCACGCCCCCCCATACGAGGGGCGACCGTTATGCCTATTGAGGCGGCGCAGGAATGTAAGTTTCAATCCACGCCCCTCATACGAGGGGCGACGCAACGGCAGAACGGATGCCAGCCCGTAAACTTGTTTCAATCCACGCCCCCCATACGAGGGACGCCCGAGTTGCACCATCCATGCAATGATGACCGATGTTTCAATCCACGCCCCCATACTAGGGGCGACATACCCACTTGTCGCAGTCAGTTGTACCTTCGGGGTTTCAATCCACGCCCCAAAACAAGGGGCGATAGTCTTATAACACGAGGTGAACCCAGCAGTTTCAATCCACGCCCCCCATACGAGGGGCGACTTACAAGGCCTTTGCTTTTGCCAGACTTGCCACAGTTTCAATCCACGCCCCTATACGAGGGGCGACACATTATCGCTTATCTGAGTGTCGGTCATTGCCGTATTTCAATCCACGCCCCCAATACAAGGGGCGACTCATCACTCGCCGGAAATGCTCAAGCCGTACATGTTTCAATCCACGCCCCACTTATGAGGGCGACCATATCACGAATCCATCAAATGTAATTCTATACATCTGACAGACATATCAATTTCTTGATGTAATGCAAAAAATGAAGAGAATCACATTATAGCATTTCTACTACCTTGACTCCCTTGAATTTACATTCATTGATAGTAACTATGTAGTCATCAAACCTGCGAGGAACACTCACACCAGCCTTCTTCTCGACTTTCACAAGGTCAAAGAGTTTATTGGCTGGTGCATTTCCAAGTTCTGAATCATGCTCAAACACAATGATTTTCTGAGCAGACATCAAACCACGAGCGGCACTGCGGTCAACATCAAACATATTCTTTAATGCATCCCAAAATAGTTTCAGGTCTTCTTCGTTAAAACCTGTCTGCTTTGCTAGATTAGCAGAGATAAAGCCATGACAAAGGTAAAGAGCATAAGGAACGGTAGCCTTGCGTCCCATTGTGTGATTGTCACCACCTTGCTTTTCTGCTTCCTTTTCAGTAGCAACAGCCATACGGGTTATAGAATGCTCTGATGCGACAATAGGGTCTATGCTACGAGCAAATGTTAACTGGATAGGACCACGCACTTGACCGGCATTCTTTCCTGTTGTCATCAAAGCACCAAATGTGCGAATGTCATAATAGTTCTTGCACATGAATTTGCGAGCGGCTTCGGTCTTGTCCTTTGCATTCTTTACCTCGGAATCATCATGAGCCTTGTCTATCTCGGTGTTAAGTACAGCCTTTTCCTTGACGAAGATATCATATCCATCACAAAGCCCCTTTGCAACCTGAACATAGTTACGAACTTTACGCTTGAGACATACATCAGTCACAAGTCCCATACCAGTCTCTGCATCTACACGTGGAAGATTGCCAGCATCAGGGTCACCATTAGGGTTACCATCCTGTACATCAAATAGATATACGAAGTCAAATCTTTTATTAATATCAGCCATAATATTTATATTTTTATATGTTATACATTGTATGTGTTATTCATCTTTTTTAATGTAGAAATCCTGTCTCTGATGGTAATAGCCAACAAAGAAACGTCCCTGATCCTGAAGGTCAAGATGTGTAGGGAATCCATCGGCAGGAAGTTTTGAGATAATCTCCTGTTTCAACTTCTCGTAGTAGATTTTTGCGCCTTCATTCAGTTTTTCAGAATGATGAGAAGAAAGATTGAGTATCGTGGCGAATACGGTAGCTGGAGTCGCGCTTGCCGAATTCATATAGCGTTCTTGAATGCTATTGATATGGTTTGCATCTTGCTGAATCTTATCAAGGACAGCAAACAGACGACCGCAGAGGTAGCCTTGATTGGTATTTTCTTTGTCTAACATAACTTTTATTTTTATATTGTTATTGTTTAATCTGTTTAAATATGCCTTTATGATTGCTATTCGGCATGGGTTTCCATAAGGAGCAACCTCTTGTTCTGCCCTGATACGTCGAATTGCAGAGGCATAAAGTGTCTGTGGATATGGCAGACCTTGGAATATACTTTTCACAACGGCATCAGGGAGGTTGGGAGTTGCATCAGTATGTTTACCACCAAGCGTCACAGCCCCAAGCATATCTTTCAATCCGAAGTAAGGGCGTTTATTCTGGCGAGTATCAATAATCTCCATATCATCAAAATGTCGGATTATCATGCAGGCAAAGTCTTTAAGTGTTGTTTCCGACCAATACACAACGGCGATACGAGCAGCATTCGGAGCAAGTCCCAGTATGTAGAACTTATCCTCTGAAGTGGATTTAAGGGCTCCGGAATAGATTGATTTGAACACTTTACGTACTTGTTCTATCTTTGCATTTGGATTGTCCTTGTCAATGTCTGCAAATCCCATGAAATCAAACAGACTCATTTCAGCCTCCTTACATGCTTCACTATTGGACGAAGCCCAAAAGAGGAATGTCCTGTCGCCAATCATAAACTTATTGCGCGAATCGCGTGCAAGCATCTTCAGTAACGCTGTCGTGTATTTGAATTCTGCTTCTTCGGATATAGTAGCATTAAGTCCTTTCTCTTTTCCGTAAGAGTCATAACCAGAAGAAATCTGAAACGAAACTAATTTGCCATTGCTTTTTCCGCCAACTATAAAAGTGTTATAGGTAGTATCAACAGGCTTGCCTGTTTTTCCTGTTACTAGGCAAACCTTCTCCGGATTATTATTTTCTGTAGAACGTATTCTTTCATCTATAATATCAGTCTGTTCTACAGCCAGTTTTCTTTCACCTTTTATACGGAAAGTGATATTCCTGTGAAGACATTTGCTAAAATCAATCCAATTGGAATCTTCTAATATGGCTTGTCTTACTTTTGAATCATATCTTTGATAGAACAAATGGATAGCCTTTACATATTTATTGTCAGGAAGATTAGAAAAGACATCATTTATTGATTTTACAAATGCATTGTGATTTTTGTTGTTTTTCTTAAACTCTTCCTCTATCTTGGTCTCATCCTTTAATTCTTTCAATCCTAGAATATAGGAACCATTATCCCCCATGCAATGTGCTACGGGTGAAGATGTACGTTCTTCTGGTCGGAATGTAAGTATTGGCAATCCGCTTTCTCCAAGTTTTTCCAATTCTAGGAAGTCTCCATTTTCACTAATAACTATAGCATAGTAAAAGTTTACATAAGCCATGTTGAGTGGAGCAATATTATTGCCACACCTATCATAATAGTCATATAATGCCTTTAGTATCATCGTAGCACCTCCTCACTATCTTTATTTGGAACAATAATTACACCATGTTTCATCTCTGCACGATAAAACATTGCATCAGGTTTCTGTGGATTACCCTCAAAGTCCATATCGTATAGCATGATGCCTAAATCACGGTCTTCGGCTATGGCTGGTGTCAAGGTCTCATTTTCATAATCAACCAGCCTCCATGATGCAGCACATTCACGAGTACCGAGATATGGCTGAGTAAAACACTGGCCTTGTGATGCCCTACGTTCAAACATCTGATAATATTTCATAGGATTCTCATCATCTCCCGGCTGATGTTTTTCAAAGGCTTCCTTTGGACGATTGCCCACAGGTATATAAACAAGTTTTGCCCATAGGCGGTAGCGGACATCACGAAGCATAAGGGAGTTCTTCTGCTGTCGTTTATCTTCTATATAGATTGGATTCTTTGTAGCCACAGCACCAATCTCATTTCTTCTAATTGCTATCCATTGGATAGGATTAAGTACCTCTATCTTGGTAATCTGCCAACGCATAGCATAGCGTTTGAATAGTATCGCCTCAAAGATGGCACGAGATGCTGACGGCGTAATCACATCATAGCTTACTCGCTCCACCTTAAGTTCCGGTCGCGTGAAGCAAGCGATGTCGCCCCACACCTCCAAGCAATATTCTTTGTCTGTGTATTCCATATCTTTTTCCTATTTCAATAAATTCCGTCCTTCTACATCTCCAAGAACCTTCATCTGTTGGATGGCAATCTGGTTTAGCTTTATTAGCCGCTCAGATTGTGACATACCATCATTGATGAATACTGCATTTAAATTTTCCATATTCGACAGACATATAAGTTCATTGATACTTGCATAGTCACGTATGTTGCCTTTCTTGTCAGGATTTGCATCACGCCATTGCTTTGCAGTCATACCGAACATGGCGATATTCAACACATCAGCTTCATCTGCATACTTCATTGCCGCTTGTTCGCGTGTAATTTCGGCAGGTATAAGATTTTCCTTGATTGCGTCGGTATGGATGCGATAGTTGATTTTTGAGAGTTCACGCTTGGCTGTCCAACCGAGATTTTTCTGCTCTTCTTCCTTTAGACGTTGGAATTCCTTTATCAAGTATAACTCGAATTCAACAGAAACCCAACTTGCAAACTTAAATGCAATATCCTTTTGTGCGTATGTTCCACCATTAGCACCATTTTTACATATAATACCTACTGCATTAGTCAATTCTATCCAACGAGTCGGGCTCATAGTAAACGCATTACTACCAGCCTCTTTCAAAAGGGGGTCGAATTCGACCCCTTTAAAATTTGGGTTGTTCAGCTGTTCCCAAAGTCCCAAATATTCAAGCGTATTTTTTGTACGTAACCAATTCTTTACCACATCTTTGGGCTCAATGGGGTTTTTCTGTTTTGCTATGTCTGTGATACAAATATAATCAACTCCATTTTGACTCGTAGTTTTAATGGACTGATCTTTCACTATAATTTTTGCCATATATTTTCTATTTTATATTATGCAAGTTTCTTCCAGCCAATGATTATCTGTTAGCAAGCCCACCTTGTCATCATATTGGGCATTATCTTCAACCAAATATATATTTTCAGTCACTTCCACCACTTGTCCTATTTTTAGTAGTGCTTTGAAATCATTCTGGCGAATATTGACAGTATATTGTCCAAGTTTCTTCATAAGTTGGTATGAAGGACCTTCTTGCTTTAATTTAGCAATAAGTTCCATACTATCTCCCCAATTCACGATAACAGGAATGCTTGTATCGTCAATCAGTTTGAATTTTTCGGCGGCAATTTTGAAATTTATGTCTCTTGGATTGTAAAGCAGAGATTTTATTTGGTTTTTGTCAAATGTTTGTCGTCTGCAATACAACTGCTCAAAATATGAATTCATAGTGCTTGGAGCGAACCAATCACAATCTGTGCTAAGCGACTTTCGAGCGTTGTTTCCATCTTGAATGAAACCATATGGCAATGGTCTTTCTATTGAAAGGCTGAACACATGAGTTGTACATACACCTAATTTACCCTCACGATTACAACGACCTGCAGCCTGAAGTACGGAATCTAATCCAGCCTCTTGTCGATAAACTACAGGAAAATCAATATCCACGCCAGCCTCAATTAGTTGGGTGGAAATGACTCTTATAGGTGATATGCCATTATTGAGTTTTTCTTTAATTTCATTTATCGTCTTTTTGATATGTTCGGAACACATCATTCGCGAAAGATGTAAAGCCCCTTCTTTGGGAAGTCTGTCATATAGTTCCTTTGCATCTTTACGAGTATTCACGATGCAAAGAACCATATCGAATTGTGACAACTCGTTTGAAACTTCGTCGTATGTCTTTCCTTTGTCATTAATTTCAAGTTGCACTCTACGCAAAGAATCATGGAGTTTCATCTTGTCTGGAATTATTTCATAAATACTCTTTATTCCATTGAATGATGCTATAGGGTTACAACCTTCTATTACTCCACTTAATATCGGCTGACTTGCAGTAGTGAACAATATTGACATTCCGAAGTGCTTCTGATAACATTTCAATGCATCAACTATCGGTTGAAGAAAATCAGTAGGCAAAGTCTGGACTTCATCAAGTATCAGTATGCTATTGCAAAGGTTATGAAGCTTACGACATGCTGATGGTTTATTGGAGAACATAGATTCAAACAACTGCACATTAGTGGTCACCACAATTGGATAATCCCAGTTCTCTGTGGCAAGTTTCATCTGATGACGCATAATTGAATCCTTACATTGGTCGAAATCTGTATTGCTATGGTGTTCAAGCACATTGTTCTCGCCAAAGATAGACTTCAATACGGCTGCTGTCTGCACAATAATACTTGTGTATGGAATGGCAATAATGATTCGTTTCATGCCGTTCTTAATCGCATGATTAACTGCCCACACGATTGAGGAAATTGTCTTGCCTCCACCCGTAGGCACGGTAAGACTAAAGAAACCAGAATCCATAGAAGATGCTTTCAGACATTCTTCTTGTACTTGCTGACGAATTATGTTTACCGCAGTAGCAGAAGCTTTCTTGAATTCATCAAGTTTTGCCTGAAGCATTAACTTCATTTCTTGCATTGTGGTGTGATTTTCACGAAGCTTGAATAGTTCAGAATTCATGAATTTCTCTGTATCGAGAAAATCTGCATCAACAAGACAGGAATAGAGAATACGGTAAAGATGATTTAATTCTTCAGGCTTGTATGTACGGAGTATATCAACAGGTAACAGAACTTTTTCAATATCAGAATTAACCTCAGTTGGCATTTCTTTATGGAGAATGTCATTATTAAGTTCATCCGTATCATATAGTCCTGCATGATGTCCTGCGATTTGATTTGTCATCAAATCGCCCAATGGTCCGTATATATTCTTAGCAAGAAGTGCTCCCACGTAAGCGTGACTTTTATCCTTCCAAAATGGTACATTTGTATCATAGCCAGATGTTTTACGAATATAATTCTGAAAATCAGTTTTCTCTTTCCCCTTATCATGAAGCATACCCATAGCATAGCCCCATTTGCCGAATCCGAATTCAGAAGCAAAGGATTCCGCTAATTTGGCAACACCGATATTATGTTCTTCACAAGATTGAACAGGTTGAGGTGCTTTTAGGTTTATGTGTGCTATTAGATTCATTATTGTGGCTATTAGGATTTGTCAATTGCAAAAGTAAGCATTATAATTGAAACGACCAAACATTTACGTGATTATTTCATGTTGGTTGTTCGATTGCTCCTATTATGCTTTTCACTAGATATAACAGGTTGAGGCGTTTTTCGTCTTATCATGGACTGTTTTAACCCTGTAATTGTTAAATATAACAGCCCTAACGGACTGCCCTTTTAGGTGTCGCTCCTTCTGAGCTCCTTCTACCATATGATAATCAATAATATACAAGTAGAAATTTTTTTCACTAAGGCTCAACAAGCTAAAGCAAGTCATCGAACTCACGTTAAATAATTATGTACATACTTATGAAAAAAAAAGAGAGTGACAGCTCTGGCAAAAACAGAGCCTGTCACTCTCATAATGTGGGATATTATATTATCCCTTATTAACTAATACTTATCATAAATCAATATCCAGGGTTCTGGTATGCAGCCTTTTCTTCTTTAGTCATCTGAAGAGCATCAATCTGGCCCTGTGGGATTGGACGGAGATAGTGATGAGGCTTAATGCTACGAGTGAATGTTTCGCTAACATTACCATAGTTCTTATCACAGATATGATATGTACCAGCCATCTTCTCCCATGTCTGAGTACGAACAAGGTCGAACCAGCGGAGACCCTCACCGAAGAACTCACGGAAACGCTCATCAAGAATGTATTCGATAGTGATGTTCTCTGGAGTAGCAGCAACCATCTCTGCGCTGTGATCAGCATAAAGCTTGCCCTCTGCAAGGTCAACGTTATAGTCCTTGTCTGCATAAGGTGCAAGACGCCACTTACCTGCACGAGCACGAACAACATTGATAAGGTCACGAGCACTCATGCCACTTTGTGTTGTAGCACCCTTAACAGCAGCCTCAGCAGCGATGAAATAAAGCTCAGAGAAACGTGCGATGTTCCAAGGACGTGGATTAGCACCGTTAGGCATACCTACTGAAGTTTCGTCGGCAATTGTTGTCTCATTGTAGTAACCGGACTTCCAGATGTTGAGGTAGCAACGACGGCTGATAAGCTCTGGAGTGAATACGAAATAAGGCTTACCATCGATAGTACCAGCACCAAGACCGCTGTCACCCTTACCATTAGGAACCTTTACATTAGGATCACTCTCACCCTTGAACATAAGAGCGATGTCACCGTTCTTGATCTTCATGCCGTTAGCAGCAACTCTCTCTGTGTCGCCAGTCTTCTCGAACCCAGCTGCACCACCATTGTGATACCAGTTAGCACGGAATGCTGTTACGAATGTACCCTCAAAACGATAGTCGATAGACTGGTCATTGAACTTGTGAGGAACGTCACCCGTAGTAGCACAACGAGTCCAAGGACGACCATAGCTCTGACGACCGTCACGAATGAGAAGACCATTATTCATTGTTGTGTAGTTCCAGTGAGCAATCCAGTTAACAAAGTTATCAGGAGCCCAACCATTACCCCAACCATAACCTACACCACCATTGTAGTACTCATCCTGAGCTGTGTGGTCAGCATAGAGAACCATTTCCTTGTTACGGTCGTTAGGACCATAGAATGCGTCCATGAATGTCTCTGTAAGACCATAAGAACCAGGGTTGTTGATTGCCTCAACAGCTATGTCATAAGCCTTCTGGAAGTAAGACTTTGCCTGACCTGCATCACGTGTGCACTCTGGATATGTAGGAATGTTGTTTGGATTTTCGAGCCACCAAGCGTATGTGAGGTAAGCCTTGGCAAGGAAAAGACGCGCAGCAGTTTTAGTTACTGCACCTGTAGTACGTGGTGCGTCAGGAAGAGAAGCCACAGCCTCCTCAAAGTCAGGGAAGATTGCCTTTGTATAAACTTCAGCAACTGTATTACGAACAGAAGTACGTGTAGAAGAAGTATTGAACTTCAATTCACCAGCACCAAGATCCAATGGCACACCACCATAAAGCTGTACGAGTGTGAAATAGTCGAATGCACGGAAGAAACGGGCCTCAGCAAGAAGAGACTTGTCAATACCTGCAGCCTCACCATTCTCGATTACACCACTTGCTGTGTTGATGTCAGAGAAAGCACTACCCCAGAACACATCAGCACGACAGTTGGTTGACTTCAGGAGAGCAGATGCAGGAGTAAAGTCGAGAACCATGAAGTTCTCATCCTCACCAGACTCACCATAGGTGTATTCATCAGTACCTGTCTCAAGTGCATTCCAGTAGTAAGCCTGACCCTGAGTGTTACGAAGGTTGGCATAGAGAGAGGTAAGACCACCCTGTACACCTGCTTCTGTCTTGAAATACTCTGGAGTGAAGATGTTACGAGGTGTCTCGTCGAGCACATTGTCACATGATGTGAAACCAATGCCCATCATCATTGCTGCTCCTGCTAAAAATATCTTTGATTTCATATTTTTATTCTTTAATCTTTTTACTTTAATCTTTAATCTCTTTTACAACTTAAAATGTTACGTTAAGACCAAAGAGATAGTTACGGGTTGTAGGAGTATTGAAACCTACGACGAGAATCCTCTTGTTATAGTTTGAATTGACAGCCTGATTCTCATCACCCTTAGAGTTGGTCTCTGGATCCATGCCGCTTTCGTCATAGTATGGAGAGAAGAGAACGAATGGGTTGGTTACAGTAGCGTAAGCACGGAGATTTGTAAGACCAATCTTCTTCATCCACTCACCCTTGAAGTTATAGCCGAGAGTGATAGTACGGAACTTGAGGTAAGAACCAGAGAAGAGTGCAAGTGAGTTGCCATATTTAGGGTTATCGTTGCTTACAGGACCTGCAGGGCTTGGATAGTCGTTTGTTGGGTTATTCTCTGTCCAATAGTTAACGTCAACATTGTTACGACGACCAGTAAGCATGTTCAAATAGCTTGAAGAACCATAGAGAGTAGAGATAAGCTTGCCACCGTGACGGAAGCTTGCAACTGCAGAGAGATCCCAGTTCTTGTAAGCAATGCGAGTATTGAAACCACCTTCCCATGATGGGTCGAGTTCAATAATCTGACGGTCGTAAGAGTTGATAGCACGTGCATCGCCAACTTTCTTGCCTTCAGGAATTACACCAGCTTTTTCTTCCTCTTCTGTGTAATAACCACCCTTAACCTTAATCATACCAGGACCATTTGAATCACCTGGCTCCATGATCTGACGAAGCTCCTCTTCATCCTTCTGCCAAATGCCGATTTTCTCATAGTCATAGAGAGAATTGATAGAATAACCTACGAACCATCCGTTACCCTCGTCGCGATCCTTTCTGTCAGCAAGCTCGGTAATCTTATTCACGTTGGTATAGAAGTTAAGACCAGCCTCCCATGTCCAACCGTTCTTGTTGTCAATGATAATACCATTAAGAGAAAGCTCGAAACCCTTGTTCTCGGTCTTACCTACGTTAGCATAGACAGAACCTACACCTGAAGTACTTGGAAGGCTCACATTCTGAAGGAGGTTTTCTGTCTTCTGGATGTAGTACTCAGCAGTACCAGAGAGACGACCACGGAAGAATGAGAAGTCAAGACCGAAGTTGTATGTCTTAGAAAACTCCCAGTCAAGATCAGGGTTAGGAAGCTCAGATACATAGTAACCCATAGCATAGCCTGTAGGACCGAAGTTGTATGCACGTGTTCCAAGGAGACCAAGAGTCTTGTAAGGATCAACAGACTCATTAGATGTCTCACCATAACCAACACGTAACTTCAGTTGGTCAAGCCAACTTGCACTTTCCATAAACTTCTCCTTGGCAATGTCCCAACCAAGGCTGACAGCAGGATATGTATGTGCCTTACCACCAAGACGAGAAGACTTATCACGACGAAGAGTAAAGCTTGCCATATACTTATCCTTGTAGTTATACATGATACGACCCATGATAGACTCAAGACCTGACTCTTTATAGCCCTGATATTTAGGATCAGGATTGATAGTTGTTGATTCTGCCTGACCGATATTGTACCAAAGTAACTGGTCACTTGGAATCTTGAGACCTGACATATTCTGAGAATCGTAGTGGCTCTTCTCTGCAGAATAGAGAGCTACGAAATTGATAGTGTGATCGCCAAATGTCTTATCGTAGGTAAGCATGTGCTCAATAGCCCAGTTCCATGTTGTGGCATTGGTGTTGTTTGAACTTGAGTTACTTGTAGGAGAGTCACTAAAGACACCTGTACCTGTGTGTGAGCCAGACTTCTGATGACGATAGTTGAGACCGAGATTCAGACGATACTTAAGACCTTCAACCCCAGGACACATGATCTCACCATAGAAGTTGTTATATGTACCAAAACCTGTTGTCTGATCCTTGTAAGAATCACCAAGTCCCTTGATTCGATCACCTGTATAAGTCCACTGGTTATCCTTCTCCATGTGAACGACACCCTTGAGTGAACCATCTGCATTGTATGGATTAATAAGTGGAGAAGCACTAAGAACATTACCAATACCAAGGTTTGCGTTGTTGGTTACGCTATAGTTAGTGTTAGTGCTGAGACCGAACTTAAAAATCTTGCCGATTTCCTGATCGATGGCAGCGTGCATGGAATAACGCTTGAAGCCCTGTGTAGGGATTGTAGCGTCATCCTTGAAGTATGAAAGCCCCATGTTGTAAGCTCCTGTTTCAGTACCGCCAGTTACAGAGATTTCCTGATTTGTAGTGAAACCGTTCTCGAAGAGAAGATCCTGCCAGTTTGTGTTTGTACCTTCAACCTCATCACCATTAGTGAAAACAGGCTGATAAGCACCGCTAATCTCACGAACTTTCTTGAGCTGGTCTCCGTTCATCATTGGGTAGTCAGCAAAGTTGGTCTTTGTACCAACGTACATATTGTACTTAAACTGTGCATTAGTATTCTTAGTACCCTTGTTCGTTGTAATCATGATAACACCATTAGCACCACGAGAACCGTAGATAGCTGTTGCAGAAGCATCCTTCAGGATGTCCATAGATTTAATGCTGCCTGGATCAATATCGCTGATAGAACCAGCGAATGGAATACCATCGAGCACGATCAACGGATCATTAGATGCAGAGAGAGAACGAGTACCACGAATACGGATCTGCTGAGAAGCACCAGGCTTAGAAGAAGTCTGGGTCATCTGAACACCTGCGATACGACCCTGAAGAGCAGAAGTTACATCACCTGTAGGCACGTCACGGAGAACGTCACCCTTCATTGAAGCCACAGAACCAGTTACAGACTCCTTACGCTGAGTACCATAACCGATAACGACAACGTCTTTAAGAGTAGTGTTGTCTTCCATGAGAACGATATCAACAACATTCTCACCTCTCAGGCGAACCTGCTTAGTCAGATAGCCGATATAACTTACACTGAGGATAGAACCTGTCGGTGCTTCAATAGAATACTGACCTTTGCTGTCTGTCACTGTACCACCTTTGCCACCCAAGACCTTAACAGTTGCGCCAATGATAGCGTCACCATTCTGATCTCTTACGACACCCTTTACAGTCTGTGCCTGCGCGAGGACTGCAAAGAAGCAAAGGACGGAAAGGAGGAGGAACGTCCTACTCCATGTTCCCAACTTTTTAAGTTTTCGCATTTTTTCGATAAAGTTTAAGTTAATAATTGTTTTAATTTTATGGTTGATCTACAAAACTGAACATAAGTAAACTATATACATTTTACACAAATGAATCTGTTACATATACCTTGAATACAGCAGTTGGCATAGAGCCAGCTGTTTCTGCGGTTATCTGCGGCTACATTCAATGGGGTAACCCCCAACATGTCAGTGGACATACCAACCACCAATGTCGCCTTCTTTAAGCTTAGGTTCATTTACAAAAATGTTTTGAGTTAAAATTAGTTTCAATAATTCCAAACGTCAATTCCAAACGTCAATTCCAAACGTCAAACTCTTAAAGTTAGTTTTACACGCAAAAAAACAGTTTTACACTTCCAAGTTAGTTTTTTTCTTCCAAGTTAGTTCTTTACTCGCAAGTTAGTTTTTTACTTTCAAGTTAGTTTTTTTGTCGAGTTAGTTTCTTTATCGAGTTAAATTGGAATTTCGGCGGCAAAGGTAGATATTATTATCGATAAATACTTTCTTATTTGTATCTTATACTTTCTTCTGAATACCAATTGGTAAAATTGTGCCACTTTTTACATAAATGTAATGATTTTTTGCCATATTTCCCCCCAAAATAGCTATATTCTTCGCAATTTATGATTTTCAAAATAGTGCATATACCTGCTTTCGCTTATGAGTACAATCAAAAAGAGACGGTTAGCATTTTGCCCGAGTTCAATCAGTAACATCAACATCGGAAAAACCCTATAAACACGGAATAATTGTCGATTTTACACTATATCACACCTTTGCTAAAGCAATAACATAAGAAATTCCGTAATTTTTGTAACATATTCTTTGGTGTTTCTACGTTTTTTTATTATCTTTGCACTCAAATATTCAATAACCAAAGACTAAAGGGTAATATCTTTTATCATTTGTCTTTCAAGCAGTCAAATTTCTAACTAAACAATAAATGAGACGTTTATTATCAATTTTACTCTTAAACATTCTTTCTATAGGGACTTTGAGCCTATATTGTCAGGCTCAGGAAAAAAACAATGCAAATGAAAATCTTTGCATCTGCTACAAGGCTGTCGGTGGTTCTGATGCATGGGACAATCAGGCAAACTATAGTCTGAATGCTGCTCTTGAAAAGGGCAGGACATATACCCTCACGCTGAAGGCAAAGGCTTCTGCGGCTTGCGATATGGCTTTCTGGCCTATTGACACAAAAAGTTCGAACAAGAACCAGTGGGGAAACTCTGCTGATGTGCAGTATCTTGATAACAAGAACATAACAACAAACTGGGCTACCTATACTTGGAATTTCACAGCCAGTTTCCCTATCGACAGACTTGATTTCGAGTTTGGCAAACTGAACGGCTCTCTCTATATTGACGACGTAAAGCTCTCTGACGATGAGTACGGTGTAGATCTTGTGCAGAATGGCGACTTTGAGGCTGGCAATATAGAAGGATGGTCATGCGAGTCAGGATATCGTGGCACTACATTCACTCTTGTAAAGTCTGATGGAAGTCCTGCTATCGAAGCGCCTAAGGCTCCTGAGATTCCTGACAAATGGGATCTTGCAGAGCAGGGTGATCCTAATTTCCACATCTATCTCTGCTTCGGTCAGTCAAACATGGAGGGAAATGCTGCTGTTGAGGCTATTGACAAACAAGATGTTCCAGAGCGTTTCCAGATGTTGCCTGCCGTTGATTTCAGTTCAACGAAGAAGAAGGGTGTCTGGTGCAAAGCCATTCCACCACTCTGCCGTCCTGGTACAGGTCTTACCCCTGCAGATTATTTCGGTCGTACCCTCGTGGAGAATCTTCCGGAAGACATTAAGGTCGGTGTCATCAACGTTGCTGTAGGTGGTGCAAAGATTGAGCTCTTCATGGAAGAATTCAAGGATGCGTATATTGCAAGTGAACTACCATGGTTCCAGGCTTATTGCGCTCAATATAATAACGACCCTCTCGGAAGACTGATTGAGATGGGCAAGATTGCCCAGAAGTCAGGCACTATCAAGGGTATTCTCTTGCATCAGGGAGAGTCAAACAATGGCGCATCAGACTGGTGTGGTAAAGTGGCAGAGGTTTACAAGCGTATATGCTACTATCTTGGTCTTGATCCTGATAAGACTCCGCTTCTCGCAGGTGAGACTCTCTACAAGAATCAGGGTGGTGATTGCTCCTTACACAACCAAGCAGCTTTGCCTAACCTCAAGAAAGCAGTTCCAAACTCATACGTAATCTCAGCAAAGGATATTCCCGGAAACGGAAAGGATCATTGGCACTTCTCAGCAGAAGGCTACCGCATTCTCGGCAAGCGCTATGCAGAGCAGATGCTGAAGCTTCTTCCAAAGCCTACTGGCATTGAGGAAGTAGAGGTCGCAAATGAAGGTGCGAAGAACACGATTTATTTCAACCTTCAGGGACAGAGGGTAAATGAGCCTAAGAAGGGCGAAATTTATATTGTGAACAATAAGAAAATAATAAAGTGACCTAACCCGTCCTTCCCAAAGGGAAGGCTCCACCCTCCTCACCCCCTCCAGGGGGAGTAGATACATTTCATCGCTATGGGGGGAAATCGTAAAAGGCAAATTATAAAATTTATGTTTAAGAAAATATTTTTATTGGCATTACTATCAAACATCCTTCCCTTTGGGAAGGCTTGGTTAGGCTGTTCTTATGCCCAAAACCCAATCGCTCAAACCTGTTTCTCCACTGACCCAGCTCCTATGGTGAGTGGAGATCGTCTGTATGTATTCACTGGACATGACGAAGAGAATGCGGACTTCTTCTGGATGAACGAGTGGCGTTTATTCTCTACAGCCGATATGGTGAACTGGACAGATCATGGATGTCCTTTGAGTCAATGTGACTTCAAATGGGCAGATGACCGTTCATGGGCTCCACAATGTATTGAGCGTAATGGAAAGTTCTACCTCTATGTGCCTATCCACTCAAAGATTAGCGGTGGTATGGCTATCGGTGTCGGTGTTGCAGACAAGGTAGAAGGTCCTTATCACGATGCTCTCGGCAAGCCACTCTTTGAGAATGGCAAATGGGACCACATCGACCCTACAGTTTGGATTGACGAGAATAATCAGGCATATATAGGTTGGGGCAATCCACGCTTCTATAGTGCGAAACTATCAGAGGACATGATTCATCTGGATTCAGAGTTGAAATGCGACTCAACTATCCAGCGATATGTTGAAGGTCCTTGGCTTCACAAACAGCGTTCTCTCTCGAAGGAAGAGATAAAGAAATTAGGTTTGACAAAGAAGGAACTTGCCGCCTCTGCTTGGGGAAAGTATTTCCTTATCTATGCCGCTGGCGGCATTCCTGAGTGCATAGCATATTCTGAGGGTCCAACAGCACAGGGACCTTGGACATACGTTGGTGAGGTGATGCCTCAGACAAACGAAACAAACTCGTTTACAAACCATAGCGGTATCATCGAGTTCAAGGGACATAACTATTTCTTCTACCATACAGGTTGGCTTCCTAAGGGTGGAGGCTTCGCACGAAGTGCATGTGTAGAGGAGTTTGAATGGCAGAAGGACGGTCGTCTGCCTATCATCAAACCAACACATGAAGGACCTGCTCCTATCGGCAAGCTAAACCCGTTTGAGATTGTTCAGGGTGAGACAATGGCTTTCTCTCAAGGTATCAAGTCAGAATGGAACAAGAAGCAGAACCGCGTTTGGGCAAGTGATATACACAATGGTGACTGGATAAAGCTTCGTGAGGTGGATTTCTCAAAGACACCTTCTACCATAACCGTTACAGCAGCAAGTGCCCTTCAAGGCGGACAAATTGAGGTGCATCTTGACTCTATTCAGGGTGAGAAGATAGCGACCGTGGATATTGCCCCAACTGGTGGCTGGGAGGAATGGGAGGATTTCTCTGCTCCTGTCACAAAGATACAGGGCACTCGCGATGTGTTCTTCCTGTTCAAGGGATTAAAGGGCTGTAAGCTGTTCAACTTGGATAAGTGGCTCTGTAAAGAATAAACGGCCTCTCCCCCCGCCCCTGACACATACTCCGATATTATCAACACCGGACTTCCCCCGTAGGGAGGGAGCTCCCCCCTACCCCCACTGGGGGAGTTAGATACATTTTATCGCGATAATGGGGGAAATCACAAATTGTAAAATTACAAATTATATATAACATTATGTTTAAAAGACTATTTTTATTGGCATTAGTATCTAACATCCTTCCATTGGGGAAGGCTTGGTTAGGCTGCTATGCTCAGGTATCTCCAGACGGTAAGCTTAAAGTGACCGTAACATGTGAAGACGGTAAACCTTCATACGTTGTAAATTATAATAACACTACTTGTATCGGAAAGTCAGACCTTGGTCTGAATACAAATATAGGTGATTTCACAAAAGATCTTACCCTCAAGAATACCTCTGAGATCAAGGCAATTGTTGCAGATTACACCTTATATAATATAAAGCGTAAGAATAATCATTACGAGGCAAACCAGCAGGTATATACCTTCGCAAACAAAGAAGGTAAGGATGTGATGAAGGTTACATTCAATGTAAGTAATAATAACATCGCTTTCCAGTATGAGCTACTGAAGTCAAAGAAAGAGGCTATGTGCGTTGTTGTGAACAGCGAGGCTACATCTTTCTCTATGGTTGACGGTACAACCACCTTCCTATGCCCACAGATGGGTGAGATGACAGGTTTTGCACGTACAGCACCAAGCTATGAAACCCACTATGATGCAGATCAGGAGATGGGTAAAAACGGTTGGGGACTCGGTTATACCTTCCCATGTCTTTTCAAGGCTCCTGGTGAGGCTGCACAGAATATCTGGATTCTCGTTTCTGAGACAGGTTCTGATGGTGGCTATCCAGGCTGTAAACTTGAGAACAAGGGAGCAGGAAACTATCAGATCTCTTTCCCCAGCCAGAAGGAAAACAATGGCTATGGCTCAACAGGTGCTCAAATGGCTTTGCCTGACACAACACCTTGGCGTACTATTTCTATATCTGATAATCTCAAGGATATTGTAGAGTCAACTATCACATGGGATGTGCTTGCTGCTCAAAATCCTATACAGATGGATGCTAAAACTATAGCCTCTCTCCGCGATAAGGTGAAGGATTCATACGGTCGTGGTGCATGGTCATGGATTATTGCAAATGATGAGAGCTGTAACTTCGACACACAGAAGCAGTATATCGACTTTGCCGCTGCCATGGGATGGGAATCACTTCTCATTGATGCTCAGTGGGATACACAGATTGGCCGTGACCGTATTGCAGAACTTGCAAAGTATGGTAAGGAGAAGGGCGTATATCTCTATCTCTGGTATAACTCAAACGGAATCTGGAATGATGCACCTCAGACTCCACGCAACTGCATGAGCACTCCTTATCGCCGTCAGCAGGAGATGGAGTGGATGCAGAGCATAGGTATTCGTGGTATCAAGGTTGACTTCTTCGGAGGTGACAAGCAATGCACCATGGAGCTTTACCGTGATATCCTCATGGATGCAATGAAGCATAACATCCTCGTTATCTTCCACGGCTGCACCCTACCACGTGGTTGGGAATATCTCTTCCCTAACTATGTGGCAAGTGAGGCAGTACGTGCTTCTGAGAACCTGCACTTTGGTCAGAACGAGTGTGACCGTGAGGCTATGGATGCTACTTTCCTTCCATTCATCCGTAATGTAGTAGGCAGCATGGATTTCGGAGGTTCAACACTCAACTGGTACTATAACCCAAAGAACTCAAACGAGATGTGGGGTGGTCATCGTGTAACCTCTGATGTGTTCGCCCTCGCTACAGCAGTATTGTTCCAGAGTCCTGTTCAGCATTTTGCTATGGCTCCTAACAATCTCAATGATGCTCCTGCATGGGCTGTTGATTTTATGAAGAAGGTTCCTACTACATGGGAGGAAACCTTATTTATCGACGGTTATCCAGGTAAGTATATCGTACTTGCACGCAGGAGTCAGGAAGGTAAGTGGTATATAGTAGCCGTAAACGGACAGAAGGAACCAATTAAGGTTTCAATCCCTATGCACTTGTTTGCGTTCGGAAGCACCGTAAGCGTTTATAGTGATAGCGACAAGGGCATCAAGGGCGTAACTCCTAAAGGCTCTGTCAAGGAGATGAAGGTTACGAATACTATAATGAAGAAGGGATTCTTCCCAACGATTCCTGTGAATGGTGCGTTGGTGATTAAATAAAAATACTAAGATTTAAAGGTCACAGAACTTTCGGTCTTTGTAAAAGTACAATTATAATGAAGAAAAAACTATTTATCCTACTATTCTCTGGATTACTGCCTTCAGGTAAGGTGGTAATGAGCTGTTATGCTCAACAATACCCTTATCAGAATACATCACTCTCAGCTCATGAGCGTGCTGTGGATTTGTGTTCACGTCTCACACTTGAGGAGAAGGCATCTCTTATGCTCGATGACTCTCCTGCAATTCCACGTTTTGGCATCAAGCATTGGCAATGGTGGAGTGAGGCTCTTCATGGCTATGCCAATATGGGAAATGTGACCAACTTCCCTGAGCCTATCGGTATGGCTGCTTCATTTAATAATGATTTGGTATATAAGGTGTTCGACGCTGTCAGCACAGAGGCACGTGCCAAGTGGAATGAGTTGCAGAAATCAGGCGATGACGTTCTGCGTTTCCATGCACTTTCTGTCTGGACACCTAACGTAAACATATTCCGTGACCCACGTTGGGGACGCGGTCAGGAGACATACGGTGAGGATCCATACCTCAGTTCACTCATGGGTGATGCCGTTGTACGTGGCCTTCAGGGACCTGAGAACTCAAAGTATCGTAAGCTCTGGGCTTGTGCAAAGCACTATGCCGTTCACTCAGGACCAGAGTGGAGCCGTCACACAGCAGATATCAATAACATCTCTGCCCGTGATCTTTGGGAAACCTATCTCCCAGCCTTCAAGTATCTTGTAGAGGAGTCAAAGGTTCGTGAGGTGATGTGTGCATACCAGCGCTATGACAATGAGCCTTGCTGTTCAAGCACACGTCTGCTTCAGGATATTCTACGTAATGAGTGGGGCTTCAAGTATCTCGTAGTAAGTGACTGTGGAGCTGTTTCTGATATCCACGAGAATCATAAGGTGGCAAGTGATGCCGTTCACTCTTCTGCCCGTGCCACACTTGCAGGTACTGATGTAGAGTGTGGATTCAACTATGCCTACAAGAGTATTCCAGAGGCAGTTAAGCGTGATCTTATCAAGGAATCAGAGGTTGACAAGCACGTTATCCGTCTGCTGGAGGGCCGTTTTGACCTCGGTGAAATGGATGATCCTTCACTCGTAGAATGGAGCAAGATACCATCTTCTGTACTTGAGAGCAAGGAGCATCTCCAGATAGCCCTTGACATCGCTCGTCAGTCTATCGTACTTCTTCAGAACAATAACAACGTACTTCCTCTTGCTAAGAATGAGAAGGTAGCTGTCATTGGTCCTAACGCAAACGACAAGGTGATGATGTGGGGTAACTACAACGGTACTCCTACAACTACATCTACCGTTCTTGATGGTGTTCGTCTCTACAACAAGAAGGCAAAATATATGCAGGGATGCGACCTTACTGATAATAAGATTGTTACAGACGTATTCGACCAGCTTTCATTCGAGGGAAAGAAGGGATTCAAGGGTACTTTCTGGAACAACGCTAAGCGTGAGGGTGCTCCTGTAGCAACACTCTGGCACGCTTCACCTTTCTTCAAGACAACAGCAGGTAACTATCAGTGGGCTCCAGGTGTAAACCTAACAGACTTCAGCGCTCAGTATGAGACAGTTTTCCGTCCTAAGAAGTCAGGCGAGGTGGTTATCAACGTAGAGTCTGTTTCTGACTTTGACGTTATCGTTAATGGTGAGGTTAAGCAGAAGTTCAATACATGGCGCGTAACCCCTACCCGCACACCTATTCAGGTAGAGGCAGGCAAGGAGTATAAGATTGAGATTCACTTTGCACATGTTCCTACATGGGGAGCAAGTATCCGTGTAAACGTAGGTACAGAGTCAATCATCAACTATGATGATATCATCAAGAAGCTCGCTGGATATGACAAGATTGTCTTCGTAGGTGGTATTGCAGCTTCACTCGAAGGTGAGGAAATGCCTGTTACTATCGAAGGCTTCAAGGGTGGAGACCGCACTAACATCGAGCTTCCTGCCGTTCAGCGTAACTTCCTCAAGGCACTCAAGGCTGCCGGCAAGAAGGTTATCTATGTAAACTGTTCAGGCTCTGCTATCGGTCTTCAGCCAGAGACAGAGTCATGTGACGCTATCGTACAGGCTTGGTATCCTGGCATGAAGGGTGGTGAGGCTGTAGCTGATGTGCTCTATGGCAAGGTGAACCCAAGTGGTAAGCTCCCAATCACATTCTATAAGAACTCAGAGCAGCTTGGTGATTTCGAGGACTATAACATGGCTGGTCGCACATATCGCTATATGAAGAACGACAAGCCTCTATATCCTTTCGGCTATGGACTTTCATATACCGACTTCGAGATTGGCAATGCTACTCTCTCTGCTGATAAAATAACTAAGGGACAGACCGTTACAATGACCATCCCTGTTACCAATAAGGGCAAGAAGGATGGCACAGAAGTTGTTCAGGTATATGTGAAGAACCCAAGCGACCCTAATGGTCCTATAAAGCAGTTGCGTGCCTATAAGCGTGTAGACGTAAAGGCTGGTCAGACAGTCAATGCCACTATCACCATCAACGACAAGAGTCTTGAGTGGTTTGATGAGGGCACAAACACCATACACACAAAGGAAGGCTCTTACGAGCTTGTATATGGCAACTCTTCCGATGCGACAAAGGCCATCGGAATAAAGGTAGAGTAAGTCCGTTGTGAATCCGTTGTAAGTCCGTTGTAAGTCCCATCTGACTCCAATTCAGAATAGGCGTTGGATTGGACTTACATTGGACCTGGATTGGAGCTGAATTGGACTTGCTTCCTTCTTATGACAATTTCGTTTAAAAACTACCATTAACAAAAAAGATTTACAATCATGCTTAAAACTAAAACACTATCCAAGGCAATTACAATGGCGGCTATGCTTTGCTCTACTTCAGCTTTTGCACAGCTCAATATGCCTATTATCCAGACAAAGTACACAGCTGACCCTGCACCTTACGTGCATGGCGATACCGTCTATCTCTTCACCACTCACGATGAAGATGGAGCGGGGGGCTTCATGATGAAGGACTGGCTTCTCTATACCTCTACTGATATGGTGAACTGGGAGGATCACGGAGCTGTGGCTTCTCTCAGAAACTTTGAGTGGTACAAAGGTAATAATGGCGCATGGGCAGAACAGGTCATTGAGCGTAATGGAAAGTGGTATATGTACTGCCCTATTCATGGTAATGGCATAGGCGTGCTTGTTGCAGACTCACCTTTCGGTCCTTACAAAGACCCACTCGGCAAGCCTCTCGTATGGCAAAAGGAACATTGGTATGACATTGACCCAACTGTATGGATTGATGATGATGGTCAGGCATATCTGTACTGGGGTAATCCAAACCTCTATATGGTAAAGCTCAACGAGGATATGATTTCTTATTCTGGTGAGATTATTGAGCATCCGAAGATTAAGGACTATCAGGAAGGACCTTGGTTCTGGGGACGCAAGAACAGTAAGGGCGAGAAATGCTACTATATGGCATTTGCCTCAACCTGCTGTCCAGAGGGTATCGGCTATGCCATGAGCAAGAGCGCGACTGGTCCTTGGGAGTATAAGGGACATATCATGGATCATACCCCACGCACTCGTGGCAATCATCCGGGCATCATAGACTTCAAGGGCAAGTCATACTGCTTTGGCTTGAACTATGACATTTTCCGTCTTGAGACAAGCCGTCATGCAGAGCAGCGTTCTGTTTCTGCTGCCGAGATGACATATAATGCAGACGGCACTATTCAGGAACTTCCATACTTCCAGGATTGCAAACTCGAACAGGTAGGCTCATTCAACCCTTTCCGTCAGGTTCAGGCAGAGACAATGGCTTGGGGATATGGTCTGAAGACAACGCGCGAGAATCCTTCCGGTCCTTGGAATCCTACACTCTTTGTTACAGATATTGACGATGGCGAGTACATCATGCTCAAGGGTGTTGACTTCGGCAAGGGCGCAAAGAAGTTCACGGCTTCTTGTTCTGCTCATCTCTATGGTGGTGAGATGGAACTTCACCTTGACGATGTTGACGGACCAATGATTGGCAAGATTTCCGTGCCTAATACCAAGTTCAAGTATCAGGAGTTTACCACAAACCTCACTAACGCAAGTGGCAAGCACGACCTCTACTTAGTGTTCAAGGGTGGAAAGATGCAGAAGCGCAATCTCTTCAATTTCGACTGGTGGAAAATGGAGTAAAAAAGTCATTTTATTTAATAACAACAATAACTCATAACCAAATGAAAACTTTTCTTTCATCAATTATTCTCATGGCTGCTTGCTTGATGCCTGCAAAGGCACAACAGCCTGGTCCTTTCGGATTT
>Ga0326513_10000792_pt1 | contig 26768 bp, 21 predicted proteins | sample 2_2465_0518_D_FD_203654 | JGI IMG/M metagenome (GOLD analysis project Ga0326513, IMG submission 203654) | Bovine rumen microbial communities from UC Davis, California, United States - 2_2465_0518 | ecosystem: Host-associated > Mammals > Digestive system > Stomach > Rumen | place: USA... | reverse complement strand
ATTTTGTATTGAATGCTGATACTGACCGGATTGGGTGTAGGTCTCACCGAACCAAACATAACTGCCTTCAGCCGTAGCACTTACAGTGCCGTAAGTAGTTTGGCAAGGAACGTCAGGCTTGGTGATAATCAGATTCAACGTGATTACACTATCGCAACCTGCTACATTCTGTATCGTATGTTGGTACTGACCAGACTGGGTATAGGTCTCACCGAACCAGACATAACTGCCTTCGGCGGTTGCACTTACACTGCCGTAAGTGGTTTGGCAAGGTACATCAGGCTTGGTGATGGTCAGATTCAATGTAATTACAGAATCGCAACCTGCTACATTCTGTATCGTGTGCTGATACTGACCCGACTGGGTATAGGTCTCACCATACCAAACATAACTGCCTTCGGCTGTTGCCGTAACCGTTCCGTAAGTAGTTTTGCAAGGCTCGACAACTGATGTGATAGTCAGATTAAGCGTGATTACACTGTCGCAGCCTGCTACATTCTGTATCGTGTGCTGGTACTGACCCGATTGGGTATAGGTCTCACCGAACCAGAAATAACTGCCTTCGGCGGTTGCGCTTATGCTGCCGTAGGTAGTCTGGCAAGGAACATCGGGCTTCGTGATAGTCAGATTCAATGTAATAACACTGTCACAACCTGCCACATTCTGTATCGTATGTTGGTACTGACCCGATTGGGTATAGGTCTCACCGAACCAGAAATAACTGCCTTCGGCTGTTGCATTGACGGTTCCATAGGTTGTTTTGCAAGGTACATCAGGTTTGGTGATTGTCAGGTTGAGTGTAATGATTGAATCGCAACCTGCTACATTTTGTATTGTATGCTGATACTGACCCGACTGAGTGTAGGTCTCACCGAAACATACATAGCTGCCTTCAGCTGATGCCGTAACCGTTCCGTATGTTGTCTGGCAAGGTACGTCAGGTTTAGTGATAGTCAGGTTAAGCGTAATAATACTGTCACAGCCTGCTACATTCTGTATCGTATGCTGATACTGACCCGATTGGGTGTAGGTATCACCGAACCAGACATAACTGCCTTCAGCGGTTGCGCTTATGCTGCCGTAGGTAGTTTGACATGGTACATCGGACTTCGTGATAGTCAGGTTGAGTGTAATAATTGAATCACAGCCTGCCACATTCTGTATCGTGTGCTGGTACTGACCTGACTGAGTGTAGGTATCACCGAACCAAACATAACTGCCTTCAGCTGTTGCGCTTATGCTACCATAAGTGGTTTGGCAAGGTACATCAGGTTTGGTAATAGTCAGGTTCAGAGTGATAATACTATCACAACCTGCTGTATTCTGTATAGTGTACTGATACTGACCCGATTGGGTATAGGTCTCACCGAACCAGAAATAACTGCCTTCGGCGGTTGCATTGACAGTTCCGTAGGTTGTTTTGCAAGGTACATCAGGTTTGGTGATAGTCAGGTTCAGAGTGATAATACTGTCGCAGCCCGCTACGTTCTGTATCGTATGCTGATACTGACCGGATTGGGTGTAGGTCTCACCGAACCAGACATAACTGCCTTCAGCGGATGCATTGACAGTTCCATAGGTTGTCTGGCAAGGAACGTCAGGCTTGGTGATTGTCAGGTTCAACGTGATTATACTATCGCAACCTGCTATGTTCTGTATCGTGTGCTGATACTGACCCGATTGGATGTAAGTCTCACCGAACCAGACATAACTGCCTTCTGCCGTAGCGCTAATGCTGCCGTAGGTTGTCTGGCAAGGAACGTCAGGTTTGGTGATTGTCAGATTAAGCGTGATTATACTATCGCAACCTGCTTTGTTCTGTATCGTGTGCTGATACTGACCTGATTGGGTGTAAGTATCACCGAACCAAACATAACTGCCTTCGGCGGTTGCGTTGACACTGCCGTAAGTGGTTTGGCAAGGAACATCTGTATCTTTCTCAAATATGGCAGTAAACTCCATATTGGAAGTAGGAGTAACCGTGCGAGGATTGTCCTTATTACCGTCCTGCCACTGCACAAAATGATAGCCGTCTGACGGAATGGCGGATATTTCTATCTCCTTTCCACAGTCAACGACCTGCTGCATTTCAGTCTGAGTATTGGTAATAGTCAAATCAAGCGTGATAATACTATCGCAGCCTGCTACGTTCTGAATAGTATATTGATAAGTACCGGATTTAGTGTAAGTCTTGCCGAACCACGCATAACTGCCCTCAGCAGTTGCACTTACGCTGCCGTAGGTAGTCTGACACGGTTCTACAACCGATGTTATAGTCAGGTTCAACGTAATAATACTGTCGCAACCTGCTACATTCTGAATAGTATGTTGATAAGTACCGGATTTAGTGTAAGTCTTGCCGAACCAGACATAACTGTCTTCGGCGGTTGCGCTGACGCTGCCGTAAGTGGTCTGACAAGGTACATCTGTATCTTTCTCAAATACGGCAGTAAACTCCATATCGGAAGTAGGTGTAACCGTACGCGGATTGTCCTTATTACCGTCCTGCCACTGCACGAAATGATAGCCGTCTGACGGAATGGCGGATATTTCTATCTCCTTTCCGCAGTCAACTACCTGCTGCGATGCGCTTGGATTATTTGTGATAGTCAAATCAAGCGTGATAACACTATCGCATCCGGCTACATTTTTAATCGTGTGTTGGTACTGACCGGATTGGGTGTAGGTCTCACCGAACCAGACATAACTGCCTTCGGCTGTAGCGCTGACGCTGCCGTAGGTAGTCGGGCATGGCACGTCACCATCTTTCTCAAACACGGCAGTAAACTCCATATCAGAAGTAGGAGTGACCAAGCGTGGATTGTCGGTAACACCATCATGCCACCTAATGAAATGGTATCCGTTAGATGGCGTTGCTGACACCTCTATCTGCTTACCGCAATCGACAACCTGCTGCGTGTCGGCATGCGAAATGCAAATAGCAGATGCAAGCAATGTGAATAATAAAACTGCTCTCTTCATAATATAACATATTGAGAGTTAGGTATTATTTTACGACAATGTTCACCTTTCCGTTTTGCTGGTCAGCCTTGCCTGTAATAGTGTATGTAATCTTGTTGAACTCGGCTTTGTAATTACCGTCAGCAGTAACGGTTATCGTGCGAGGGTTGTCTTTGTTGCCATCGGACCACTGCCTGAACTCAAGGCACTCGTCAGGCACTGCCTGCATAGTTACCACGCTGCCTTCGGGGTATTGGCTGCTGATATTCATTGAGCAGTTCTCACCCGAGATATTTACCTGATAGGCATTGCCTGATGGTGTAGGAGTAACAGCACCTTCTACGAAATAAGCAGTAAAGGTAAGGTCACCTGTAACCTCAACAAGACGCGGGTTATCGGTGTTGCCATCGTTCCAACGTGCGAAGTGATAGCCGTCTTTCGGCATAGCACTGATAACCACTTCTTCGCCTTCGTCATATTGACCGGAAGAGGACGTTGAGCCTTGAGCCTTATCGGAAGATGAAACGGTAATGGTGAATACGCGTGTGTCGTTAGCCACAAGACCGATATGCATATCTTTCCATATATTGGCTTTCTCGTAGTCTTCAAGCGAACGCTCACGCACGTTGAGGTCAATAGACTTTAGGTTATTGTATGTGGTAAATACAGTATTGTCAATGTAAGGTGGATTGACAACGTATGAGTTGATAGTCGTTATTTTACCGCCTTCGCCAAAAGCGTATGTGCCTATTGTCTCAACTCCTTTGCCTAAGGTCAGAGTAGTAAGACCGGTACAACCGCTGAATGCATATTGGTTGATGGTAGTAACATTATCAGGTATTGATACTTCAGTCAGATTTGAACAATTTTGAAATGCACATTTACCGATTTCCGTCAGTCCTGCTCCGAGTTTAAGTGATACTAATTTTGTACAACCAGAGAAAGCATAATCTCCTATTGTTTTTACATTGTCAGGTATAACAAGATTGCGCAACTCACCTGTAAATGCCCAGCACAAATAGGCTGGAATATGCTCGACCTCATCGCCAAAAGTGATAGAGGTCGTCCAAGTATTTTCGTAATAATAAACAGGGTTATTATAAGAATCACTTGTATATTCTGAAAAAGGAGTATCTTCATAACGTGTAAAATCAGAACAAGACTTTGCGTTCCATACGATTTTTGCAAGTCCTGTACAATTCTTAAAAGAGTTTTCACCCATATCAGCAACAGTTGATGGGATGGTTATGTTTTTTAATTTAGTCAAATTTCCAAAAGCAGATTTACCTATATAAGTCAGTCCTTCATTGAGTGTAACCTCTGCAAGAGTAGAACATCCATAAAATGCATTATCCTCGATACGCACAACACTACCCGGGATTTCAATCTTAGTAAGTTTCGAACAATTTTGAAAAGCACGTAAATAGATTACCTCACAGCCTTTGGCTATAGTCACGCTATTCAACGAATAACATTGGTTGAACGCATTTTGGCCTATTGACATGACAGATGAAGGAATAGAAACTGACGTAATTGCAGTACTATAAAATGCACTTGCTTCGATAGACGTTACATCATATTCACGATTGTTGTGAGTTATTTTCTCGGGAATAACAATGGCACCGGAGTACGAACCAATCGTTACTGAAGCGGTGCGGGTATTCTCGTCAAGATTGTAAGTAATGCCATCATAAGTTTCAGATGCAAAGATAGCATTGGCTCCTAACGCGGCAAGGAGCAACAGGGTGAAAAGTTTTCTTTTCATTGTAGTAATATGTTTTATGTCGGTCGGGCAACTCCTCTGACCATTATTAATAGGTATATAAAAAGAATGCGTGGAGTTGCTATGTTGCATATCCCGATTGGAGGTCCTGAGAAAACCTATACGAAAGATATATACATAACAATCCCACACATACAAAGTGTGAGAAGTCATTATGCCCATCTCCTCTCGTATGTTGAAAATTTCTCAGGTTTCCAATCGAAGAGTGCAGCAAACGCTTCTTTATAAATTCATTATGTCCTCCTGTTTAACGTCAGGGAGGGACGTGTATGTTGTTTTGGTGTAAGGTCTTAATATTTTTTTCAGGCGCTACAAAATTAGTATAAGTTTTTGCTATTTGCAAGTTTTTAGTTTTTTATAAGCCAAGTTTATTATAGTGCAACTGCTATCGTCATGTGATGCCGATGGTATTCTATTTCTGAAAAGCGGGGACTTTTCAGACTCGATGCGCGGTATCCTTCTTCATGATTTTATTTAAGTTTTTTCCTTTATTTATTGCGTTAAGTGTAATATTTTATACCCCATAGGGGTTGCCTTTTAATAGCAATAATGTTACATTTATTCTCTATGTCTCTGATTTTTCGGGGTGTTCGATATCACCGAAAAATCATATCAATAATGGGAGGAACGGAACATTCGGTTTCTATTAACATTAAACGGCTAATGCCGTATGAATCAATAATACTTCATATATAAAAACATGCAAACTTAATGATATTAACTTCAATACGAACTTTCTCCAAACTCTGCACACCTGCCTAATAATTACGTTTTGCAGCCATAAATAGATTCTTTGCAAAAGTAATGTTAATTTTTGAAATACGCAAAAACATTCATAAAAATTTGATTTACAAAATAATCACCTTCATATAATCATGAACCATAAAAAAACAATTACACCTCTTCAACACACCATTTTTTAGCAGGAAAATAAAAAAAATACGTTTTTTTGCCAATAATTAAGATTTTTTTTAAGATTATGGTGAAAATTATGAAAATAATATTGTAACTTTGCAGGTCGTTGTTTGATTATGAATAGTTACACTAATAAAACTGAAATAATACTTAAAGATGAAAAAACAGCAAGACATACCATTGGTTGATTGTCCGGTTGACTATATAGTCGGCGATGCATCGGGCAATTTATTGAATGAATACGGCAGGTTTCCATGCAAGATTTTGTGTGGCGTGTATGCCTATATGGTAAGCGGTCATGCCTCGGCAACTGTAAACATCAATCGGTATGAGTTCAACAAAGGTGATTTGATTATCGTTGAACCCAATACTTTTTTGCTTATTCATGAGTTTTCTGCAGATGCACGTGTGTATTATATCGTCCTTTCTGCTGCTTTTCTTGAGAAAAACGTCTATGGCTCGAAAATCAACCTGCAATCAATGCATTGGCTTCAACCCAATATACCACTCAAACAAGACGTTCAAGAAGTATATAAATCAATGATGGAACTGCTGATGCAGGCATCTAATTGCGAGCCTTCATTGCTAAGTGTTCCCCTTATGGTTCACATTTTCAACATCATTCAAGAGTCGGCTGTAGGACAAATCAAGTCGGCAGAATCTCTTTTGCCACGTGTTCATTCACGCAAACAGGAGTTAGCACGCCAGTTTTCCGACCTCGTAATAGCCAACTACCATAAAGAGCATAAACTGACATTTTACGCTGACGCGCTACACGTTACTATTCCTCATTTGTGTACCACGATTAAAGATATATCACAAAAAACAGCTGCCTCATTTATTACGGATGCCATTCTGACCGATGCCAAGGCTCAACTGAAGATTACCGACAAGCCTGTCAAAGAAATAGCCATATCATTAGGATTCGATAATGTGATGTTTTTCAATAAGTATTTCAAATCACACGTTGGGGTAAGCCCTAAAGCATATAGAAATAGTTGATACGACAATCATATTTTAGCAGATACATTACCATTCTCGACATTGAAAATTTTATTTTCCAAAACTATAGGTTTCAGAATTTCGTCGATATGAGCCATATCAGTGTCGGTGATGAATATTTGCCCGAAGCGGTCGGTATTGACGAGTTCAACTATACGGCTTACACGGTGAGAGTCCAACTTATCGAATAAGTCGTCGAGCAATAAGATGGGATTGAAACCATGCTTTTGTTTCAGAAAGGCGAATTGCGCAAATTTGAGTGCAAGCAAGAACGTTTTTTGCTGTCCTTGCGACCCTACATTACGAACTAAATAATCGTCTAACATAAGGTCGATATCGTCTTTATGAATACCATGTGTAGTAAAACCTACTACTTGGTCGCGCTCGCGTAAGCGCATCAGGTCGGACATCAAATCATTCTGCTGCAAATGAGAATGATAGATTAGCGACACATTTTCCTTTGAGCAATCAGCAATAAAATTATAGAAATCTTGAAAATACGGGGTAAATTGTTCGATAAAGGCAGTGCGAATAGCAAATATCTTCTGACCTAAATCACTCATCTGCATGTCGATCACCTCTAAGACATTGACATCAATATTTTCGTCTTTAAGCAAAGCATTGCGTTGTTTGAGCAATTGACTATAGACTACCAGGTTATGGAGATATTGACGGTCGGTCTGCGCGATGATTCCATCAATCAATTTCCTGCGGTTTTCGCTTCCTCCAACTATCAAATCCACATCACGTGGAGAAATCATTACAAGTGGCAACAGCCCTATATGGTCAGCAATACGCTGATATTCTTTGCCATTGCGCTTAACATGTTTTTTTTGTCCCCTTTTCATACCGCACGATATGTTTTCCAACTGATCCGCTCTCATATATTGCCCCTGCAGCATCAGAAAATCAGCATCATGCGTGATATTTAACGAGTCAGTAGTCGTAAAACTGCTCTTGCAAAAAGAAAGGAAATATATGGCATCCAACACATTGGTTTTTCCCATACCATTATTGCCAATAAGACAATTTATGTTAGGCGAAAAGGATAAGTTTGCCTCACGAATATTGCGATAATTAAGAATATTTAGTTCGTTGAGTGTCATATTACTTATAATGTTTTAACCATTGCTTTACAGGGTCAGACGTGAAAACAGGCTTGGTTGGCTGACTCTCAACGTGATAGTAATTGATAGAAGTTACCATAAAAACAGTGTTTTCAGGCAACACATATTGACTCAAATCAACATGGGTATCGGCTGTAATACAAACAATAGAGGCTGAATTATCGCAATTATAAAACTGGTCGTTGGAATCGAAAGCATAGACAACATAATAACGCGCGTTATGCACTTTGCTCCACGAAAGAGTAGCAGGTTTATCGCCCTCGGCTGCATGATAAGTCAGATGATGAGGTGTTGCCGCCGGTTTAGTTTTGTTGATATTGCGATTGATTGGTACAAGAGCCGGACAACGATATAAATCGGTTCGCAAACTATCACGCAACCCTACTCTATTGTCCATTAGTGCGACGACACTATAACATGATATGCCATCAACATCAAGTTTTGTACGCACAAGACGAATCTGACGACATATCTCATTCGGTCGCATCCACGCAGCACTACCTTTTGAATTACCCAACTGCGAAGCAAACACACCGACATAGAAATTTTTCTTGTAACTATATTTTGCCCACCAATCCAAGAGAGTCGTGAAATCGGCATTTTTCTTGCCTATCTCCCAATATAGTTGAGGCATGACATAATCTATCCATCCCTTTTCAAGCCACAATAGGATATCGGCATATAAGTCATCATAGTTCTGCACACCGGCTTGCGTCTTTGAACCACGTACGGGGTCGGTCTTGGCATTACGCCAAACGCCAAACGGTGAAATTCCAAATTCCACCCATGGCTTGATTGATTTGATTGTATGCTGCAACTCCTGAATAATCAGATTAACATTATTACGTCGCCAATCAGCCTTATTGGTAAAACCTCGCGGAAAATCTTTAAACGCCTTATCGTCAGGAAACTCCTCACCTTTCACTTTATAAGGATAGAAATAGTCGTCGAAATGAATAGCATCAATATCATATCTCGACACTATATCTGCAACTACCTGATTAAGCCATTTGCGTGTTGCATCCAATCCGGGATTGAAATAGTATTTATCACCATATTTGACAAACCATTCAGGGTGTTGGCGGTAGATATGATTATGATCCATGTCAGCAACACCGAAAGTATGCGTTACACGATAGGGATTAAGCCATACATGAACATCAATGCAACGCTTGTGCGCCTCTTCGACAACAAATTGCAGAGGGTCGTAATACGGATGCGGTGCTTTGCCCTGCTTGCCTGTCAGCCAAGATGACCATGGCTCATAATCGCTATGATAGAGAGCATCAGCCGTTGGACGAATCTGAAAAATCACTGCATTAAAATGGCATGCCTGCAAACTATCTAAAATAACAATCATGTCGTGCTTCTGCTGCTCTGTATTGCCAACAGCAGATTTCATGGGCCAATCGATATTAGCAACAGTGGCAATCCAAGCAGCACGCATCTCACGTTTAGGGGAGGCAAAAAGAGTCAAGGACAAGGATACTAATATGACAACAAGATACTTTCGCATAATCAACTTCTAAACTAATCAACCAATCAACTTATCAACTTATAATCACCATCGTGGCACCAAAACCGTATTTTTGAAACGACGCGTCTTGAAAACGACAAGTCTTATACTGACGGTGCAAAGCATCTTCAATACTTTTTCGCAACACACCTTCACCCTTGCCATGAATGAACACTATCTTTTTACCTTTCTGCGAAATGTTTTCTTTCATAACCCGATGGAAAGTATCTAACTGATACTGAAGCATATCGCCATTGCTCAACCCATTGGTGTTGTCAAGCAATTGGTTGATATGCAGATCCACTTCTAAAGGTTGGTCGCTTACAAGACGACGATGTCTGACTTTATTAGGTTTGTTTTGCTGCACATCTTCACGATATTTTTGAGTCAGTTGACCAAGTGCCTGCTCCACATCATTTTTTTTGCTCTCCACAAGATTGATAAGCCAAGCAGGAGTTTCAAAATATTCATTAGCAGCAAAAGCATGCAACTTAAAGAAATTGACCAGATTAAGTTTTAAATCCACATCAATAACACGCTGTTGCTTATATGGCTTACCGCTTTTGAAGGGAATAATCTGAATGTGAATATGCTCCCAATCGTTGAGCGAGTCTTTATCAATAGTTGTAAAAGTATCGGTCATATTGGGTTCAAGCAGGCCTTGCGACACTACAGATAACTGCGAATTGACTTCTTGAGCAATAACATACGACAAGAAATAATTGGAGTCGTTGACTAAAACAGCGTCGTAAGGTGTGGACTGAAGTAAACGTATGTTTTGAGGAACAAAAGCCAACTGCACGTTGAGTACATCGCCATAATCAGTTTCAAACACATCATCAAGCGAAGGCTGATTGTATTCAACTGCAGGTTGAGGCTTGATATCAGACAGTTGCTGTTGCTTAGGTTGCTCGGCTTGAAGCAACTCTTTTTCAGTCATTGGTATATTGTTAGGTTTCACATTGTTCACCACCACGACTTGCGACATGGCTGTCGGTGACTCAAAACCATCTTCGTCAGAAACATAAACTAATTTACGGGCTGTGTCAATACGACTGATTACACCGCCGCCTACAGAGTCTAAAAAACGAACTTTATCTCCTACTTTCATAATTACTTTGGAATAAAAACATTATCTGGAATAGTTGCATTAAGTTGAGGATGCTGGAGAGCATAAGTGGTAGTATTGCCTGCACGATCTTCAATTGACATATAGACGAGTAAAAACGTCTTTTTGTCATAGCGCAACACAATTCTCACAACATCACTCTTTTTTTTCTTACCTGTATCTTGACGAAGTAAAGTGAAATAGTAGTAACTCTTATCAACTTTACTTTTTATTTCGGCATTATTGGCTTGAGCGACTTCCTCGACTTCACCTCTCATACTATGTATCATGCTGCTACTCCAATCAGCCATCAAACCTTTCTTGTCGGTGCTATAATGCTTCTTATGTCCACTTTGTTTGGTCACATAAGTTGTCCCGTCAATGATAATATAATCGCCTTCAGGGTCGGTATAGAGCATCGAAAGACGACCTATAGCATCGAAATACAACTTTCCCTCCATATCTTGCGATTGCCTTGACGACCTACGATATTGCAACTCTGTAAATTTGGAGTTGAACGACTTGACCGACTCATTACCCTTTCGGACTATTTCAGTTAAATCATCCGGTTGAGCAACAATAGATAAGCAGACTAAAAAAAGTGAGTTGAAAAAAACAATTATTCTTTTCATTGCAATATAAATTAAGGAGCCACGCTTCACACCTCAGTATGTTTCATGGCTCCACGATATTATTCTTGATTGGCTCGTTTCCAAAATTGGCTTCTGCCGAACCACCCCATCTTGTCGAGCGATCCTCGTAATTCTAATTTACCCGTTTTCTCGGAATAGGATATTTTGCCATAATAGAACTTACCGCTTTCCGGGTCTAATAGCCGACCGCCTGTCAAGCACTCGCCCGTCCACTCCATATCTTGTATAAATACTAATCCAACGATAGGTACATTCTTATATTTCCCTTCACATGCAGTGCATACAAGATTTTCAGTCCCAGGAATAAGCATTCTGTCGATACGACCATAATACTTTCCATTGGTGGCTTTGAAAATATGCACTATCGAATATGAGTTGCCTGTCTTATCGTCAACAGTAGCCCAATCGCCCAACACCTTTTCTACTTGCGCATTGACTGATGCCAACGAGACAAAAGTCAAAAAAATAACCAAAAATAAATGCTTCATTTTTTCTTTTTCTTTTTAGTCTCAGGCAGCAATTCACTATTTTCAGCCAAATGGAAGCCCTCAAAATCAATCGACAAAAGTCCGTTCGACAATATTTTCAAATCATTTGCTATACGTTCACGGCTTACATCTTGATCCTTATTGAACACCAAGAGATTGCGCTTCATTATGTTAGCAATCAAATTGATTAAACGATGCTTGCGTTCAATGTTATCTTCATTGACTGCTTGCTTAATCATTTCGTCAATGATATGACCATAATGCATCATTTTCGACGAACGCGGGTAGTCAATCGGTTCGGGCGATAATTTTATCTCTTCCGGCACTGGCACTCCGTATGGCCAATCAATATCTAATTTGAAATCCGACATGATAGCAAGATGATCATAAATTTTCTGACGATAAGCCTCCTCTTGCTTCAGATAAGGAAAGAGATTGCTCATCGTTTCCAAAATAGTATTGACGCAACGATTGCGCTCATCTCGGTCTTCAATCGTAAGAGCATAAGCCACCATTTTCTGGACATTACGTCCATATTCCGGCATTATCAGTTTACCCTGTTTTTGGGGATAGTCCACAGCGTAAGGATTTTATTTTTTCTTAAACACATAAATCATTGTGGGGAAGTGGTCGGAATAACCGTCGGTCCACACGCCACCTGAGGTGGTACGCAGAGGTCCGCCTTTAAACTTACCTTCCTGCACAGTTAGAAAATCAGCGTTAAAGACTTCTGATTTCCAAAACGACAATTCGGATTTAACATCGGCATTTGCCAAATTGCCTGATATAATTATTTGGTCGAACAAGTTCCAACCTCCTTGATACATAAGTGTTCCGTTGCCATTGTCGAAATGCACCCACATGGTATTAAACAGACCTTGTGGTTCCACATCTTTGCGGTCTTTTTTTGCATTCAAGATTTCAGCACATGGTATGTTAGACGGGTCATCATTTAAGTCGCCCATAATCACGATTTTAGCCTTAGGGTCTCTTTTGTAGATTGAGTCGCATATTTCCAAACACATACGAGCAGCATGAGCACGATTGGGACGTGAAGCCTCTTCACCTCCATAGCGCGATGGCCAGTGATTAACCAATACATGTATTTTCTCATTGAACGGCGCCAGATATCCGCTTACGACCAAAATATCACGAGTATGATAATTAGGATTATCCGGTAAAACGAAAGGCACTGTTCGCCACTTACTTACAGTAAAGAAACTTGGATTATATAGCAATGCGCAATCTATACCACGACGGTCAGGACTATTCTTATGAATAATCTCAAGTCCGTATGGAGCCAATTCAGGTTGTTTAACCAAATCCTCTAACACCTCTCGATTTTCGATTTCAGAAACACCGACAAGAGCAAGAGGTGCAGAATTACTTGCAGCCTTTTCGGCAATCTTCGATAGAGCATAAGCCATATTATGCTGCTTATGCTGATATTTCACGGTGTTCCAATGATAACCGCCTTCGGGTAAGAACTCGGCATCATTAGTTGTAGGATCATCAATGGTGTCAAACAAGTTTTCCAAATTATAAAAAGCAATGCAACGAGCCTCATATTGCTCGGCGCTTTTTTTGTTTTTATCGGCAAACACGCATAATGAGGTAATAATGATGATGCCAATCAGAAAAAAAATACGTTTGTTCATAATGTTTATGGTATTAAATATGTTATGTCTATAAATTACATAAAAATAAAATGCAAAGATAATGCAATTAGCCAATAAAAACAAACAAAAGCGTTTTTTTTTCTAAAAATTTGGTAGATTAAAAAAAATATAGTAATTTTGCACGCGCTTTCAGAAAATACCCGACCAATGAGTATTGAGAAAGGTGATAAAAGTGCAAACGTGCACATATTGGAAAGATGGCGGAGTGGTCGATCGCGGCGGTCTTGAAAACCGTTGACCTGAAAGGGTTCGGGGGTTCGAATCCCTCTCTTTCCGCTGAAGCTGACAAATTATTTGTCAGCTTTTTTTGTTTAGTAGAAAGTAGAAAGACGGATTAGGCTTGCTCGGCACCATTGTAGGGGCGTTGCTTGTCAACGATCCTTTTCAATATATGGCGTTGCTTGTCAACATTCTACACTATAATAACACTATTCGTCAACGTTTCTATCCACTTTAACATGCCGAAATCTCCAATAATCACCAAAAATTTGGTTAATACATAAATTTGCTGTAATTTTGTTGTGTAGTAACCTTTAAGTATTTTTGTCTATGAAAAAAGTTTTATTTATCTGTTCAGGCAACATATCTCGTTCTCCTGTTGCCGCTTGTATCTTACAGAAAATGTTGAACGATAAGAACTGCACTGATGTTGTAGTTGACTCTGCCGGCACTCACAATTTGTTTTCCGAACCATACGACTCCAAGATGATTGATGTGGCTCAACGTCATGGCTACACGTTGTCGGGCGTTTCAAAACAGATGAACAAAGAAATTCTGACCGATGCCACATTGATATTGGCAATGGATTTTTCGCATTACGTAAAAGTACAACAACTATTACCCTACCCGCAATGGTATAAACTTGACACGTTTTGCGACTATTGCTTCGGTGTAGATAGCATTGTTGAAGACCCGTTTTGCGGTTCAGACGAATTGTATGAACGTGTTTTTCAACTGATTGAAAATGGGTGTCAGATAATAGCCGACAAGATATCAGCATAAAAAAAAGCAGCCTTAAAGGGCTGCTTTTAATTGTTCTGCCATCTCAGCATATTCAGCATCGGTCAGATAGACTTGCTTGGGATTCATCTGAAACGTTCCGCCAAAATCTGGTCCGCCTACATATTTCGGAGCAAGATGGAAATGCAAATGTTCGAGAGTATCGGCATAAGCACCATAATTGATTTTTTCGGGATTGAACACTTTCTGCATTGCGCGTGTTGCTTGAGCCACGTCAGCCATAAACAAGTTGCGCTCGTCGTCGGACAACAAATTTAAATCTCCCACATGATGGTCGTATGCCACCAAGCAACGACCATGATAGGTCTGCTCGCGGAAAATAAATAGTCTTGACACTCTAAGATGTGCCACTTCAATCATAAGTTCATGTTGAACTTCATTGTTTGTACAATACAAACATTTAGTAGGATCGCTATGCATAGTTGAAAAATTTATTGATGTAAAAAAACTATGCAAAGATAATGTTTTTTTGATTAAAAAGATATATCTTTGCAAAAAAAATTATGCTATATGAAAAAAGACGACAATTCAACCAACCCTAATGAGTTGGAAAATTACCAACAGCACTACACTGCGCAGAAGTTTTGGGCTAAAATACGCACAATGGGCAAACAGGCAGGTGAGAAAGTAGTGTATTACGCTTTACTATTGTACTATGTGCTTAGATCTCCAGATGTTCCGATAAGGCACAAAGGCTTGATTATAGGAGCATTAGGCTATCTGATTTTACCTGCTGACTTAGTGCCTGATGCCATACCGCTCTTAGGTTTTACTGATGACGCATCGGCACTATATTTTGTGGTTCAAACAGTGCGCAGCAGCATAACTCCGGCAATAGAGAAACAAGCAGAACTGAAAATGAAAGAGATATTCGGCGAGACTAACAACGCAGAATAATAGTCGCTAACACTTGCATATTTCGGCTAAAAGCAGTAATTTTGTGCGCATTTTGAAATAATAACAACATAATATTTATAAAGATGAATTTAATCAATTCTCACCACACTACTTCTGAATTTTCGGATTTAAGTGCGGTAAAGCCAAACGACCATATACGTATATATGGTATGGTTCATAATCTGCGTATCACCAAATGGGGTGGTTTTTTGATTTTACGCAAAGCCAACGGCTTATTGCAAGGTGTTATTCAAAACGATATTACTCACTTTATTGATGAGCAAGGTCAGGAAATTCAACTCAGCGCGTTGTCACGCGAGATGGCAGTAACCGTAGAAGGTACAGTCAATGAAGCAAAAATCAAAGACCCTGCAGTTGCTTTCAACACTATTGAGATTGCCATTGAAAAAGTGGAGATTATCTCACGTCCTGCCACAACAGAAGTTGTTGACATGAACGCCCTGAAATTCGGCGATGAGGAAAGCATGCTCCGCTTCAAATTTGACAATCGCCATGTAACACTTCGCAATCCGCGCGACATGGCTATTTTAAGAGTACAGAGTGCTATAAGTCAAGGATTTGCTGAATATCTCAAATCGCAAGGTTTCACTCAAATCTATACACCTAAGATTGTATCAGAAGGAGCCGAAGGCGGTGCTAACGTATTCAAAATGGACTATTTCGGAAAACAAGTTTATTTAGCACAGTCACCTCAATTCTACAAGCAAATAGGTGTAGGAGTGTATGAGCGTGTGTTTGAGATTGCACCTGCCTATCGTGCCGAGAAGCATAGCACAAGCCGTCACCTGAACGAGTTTATCTCCCTTGATGTCGAAATGGGCTTTATCAAGGGACAAGAAGACGTTATGGAATTGGAAATGAATTTATTGCGTCATATAATAGGTTATGTTAAAGAGCACTGCGCACATGAGTTGACATTACTCAATGCCGAGTTGCCTCTCATTCCTGAAACTATACCTGCTTTCAGATTGTCAGAAGCACATGAAGTATTATACAATGAGCATCTGACTCAAGACGACCATCGCGGCGAGGATGATATGGCACCGGAAGAGGAACGCGCAATATGCAAATATGTCCGCGAGAAATATAATTCCGACTTTGTGTTTATCACCCATTTTCCAAGCAAGCACCGTGCTTTTTACGCTATGGACGACCCTGAAGACAGCAGTCTGACTATCAGTTATGACCTTCTTATGCGCGGTTTGGAAATCACTTCAGGTGGTCAACGTATGCACGAAGAGAGCGACTATCGTCGTAAGATGATAGAACGTGGCATGAACCCTGACAATTTCCGATTCTACATGGACACGTTCCGCAATGGTATGCCTCCTCATGGTGGATTTGCTATTGGTTTGGAACGATTGACAGCATGTCTGCTCAACATCGCCAACGTTAAAGAATGTAGTATGTTTCCACGCGATATCAACCGCGTAGCACCATAAGACATATCAACAAAAAAAACGGCAGCACCATCGGTACTGCCGTTTTTTTTATCATTCGTTATTTAGCGTAACTTACAGCACGTGTTTCACGAATGACAGTAATTTTCACTTGACCCGGATAGGTCATTTCGTCTTGAATCTTCTTTGCTATATCGAACGAAAGGATTTCGGTCTCTTGATCAGACAACTTGTCGGCACCTACTATAACGCGCAATTCACGACCGGCCTGAATAGCATAGGCTTTGACAACGCCAGGATAACTTGCTGCAAGATTTTCGAGGTCTTTGAGTCGTTTGATATAAGCCTCTACTATTTCACGTCTTGCACCCGGACGAGCACCTGAAATAGCATCACATGCTTGTACTACAGGAGCAAGCAGAGTGGTCATCTCGACCTCGTCATGGTGAGCACCTACAGCATTACAGATATCCGGCTTTTCATTATATTTCTCGCATAACTGCATACCATAGATAGCATGCGGTATCTCAGGATCTTCTTCCGGCACCTTACCTATATCGTGCAATAGACCGGCTCGACGTGCTTTCTTGGGATTAAGTCCTAATTCAGCAGCCATAATAGCACACAGATTGGCAGTCTCACGAGCATGTTGCAAAAGGTTCTGACCATAAGAAGAACGATACTTCATACGCCCTATCATCTTTATCAGTTCAGGATGCAAACCATGAATACCCAAATCAATGGTTGTACGTTTGCCCACCTCTACTATTTCTTCCTCTACCTGTTTTTTTACTTTTGTAACCACCTCTTCTATTCTTGCAGGGTGAATACGTCCGTCTTGAACAAGTTGGTGCAATGCCAAACGTGCGACTTCACGACGTACAGGGTCGAAGGCGGAAAGAACGATTGCCTCAGGCGTATCGTCAACGATAAATTCCACTCCTGTGGCTGCCTCTAAAGCACGTATATTACGTCCTTCACGACCAATAATACGCCCTTTGACTTCATCATTCTCTATATGGAAAACAGTAACGGAATTTTCGATTGCAGCCTCGGTAGCAACACGTTGAATGGTCTTGATAACAACTTTCTTTGCTTCCATATTAGCATTCATACGCGCCTCTTCCATTACCTCATTGATATATGCCATTGCATTTGTCTTGGCTTCATCCTTCAATGAGTCGAGCAGTTGTTTTTTTGCTTCTTCGGCTGACAGACCTGAAATCGTTTCGAGTTGCAGTTGAGCCTGCAGGTGCAGGTGTTCCGTCTCGTCAAGCCGTTTTTGCAACGACTGGCGTTGATTTTCGACTTGTTCGTTTTTTTGTTTTAAATCATTTTGAGCACGTTGCAACTCACCCTGTCGTTGATTTAGTTGTTGTTCTCGCTGTCCTAACTGTTGCTCTTTTTGACGCATGCGAGTCTCAAAATCCTTAACTCGATTGTCGTGCTCCAATTTGAGTGCGATATATTTTTCTTTCGCTTCAACAATTTTGTTTTTCTTGATAACCTCTGCCTCTGCTTCGGCTTTTTTAATCAATCCGTTGCTCATATTGCGCAGTATGAAATAAGCAATCACCACGCCTATGACTAATGCTACAACGGCTACAATAATAACTATCAGTGTGTTCACAATTTTTCAGTTTTTCAATCAGGAGTATGTTCCTGATCTTCGGTTAATAAATCAGTGATTTGTTGGTTGATATCATCGATTTTTTCTAACACCGGATTAAGGTCGGCGTGCTCTAAGAGTTGACAATAATTAAGTGCCAATCGGAATGCAGTATGAGACCAAATTTCCTCAATCGACTTAGAGTGGTGATTAGTGGCAAAATCATCAAAAGAGTCGTTAACCATACGTTGCGCTTGCCGATATAGATGCTCCTCCTTATCATCTACCGACAGCGTTAAACTTATTGATTTGATATGTAGGTTAATTCGTCTTTTCATAATTACATCATTGCCAATAGTGCAAGACACTTATCAATATTGACAATCATTTGGTCAATACGCTGTTTTGCTTTTGCTCTTTCTTGTTCTGACGTGCTATTCACTCCGTTTGCTACTTGTAATGCCGCATTGGTTTTACGCAGTTGATTTTCAACAACATGCACTCGGCGCACTTCATCACGAGCGCGCTCTACTTCATCCTGCAACCTTTGATTTTCGGCTCGTAACTCCTTATAGGCTTGGATGAGTGAATCTACATTCTGTTGTAAATCTATGACCTGCGGATGCGACATTTGTTTGATGCTTTGATGTTCGACTTTTGACTTCGACTAATTTTTTAATGAACGTTGACAAGCAACGCCATTACGATGTTGACAAGCAACGCCAATATTGAACGTTGACAAGCAACGCCACTACAATGAGCCAGCAACATGGCTAATTGCTTTCAGTAAATTAAAAACTATAGCCAACTCCGAGACCTAAAACACCCATAAACTGTAACCGTTCAGCCTCAACACCTTGGCTATCGGCGATTTTTACACCGTTATAATAACGTGTTGAAGTTGTAATGGTCACATTCAGACATTTCAAGAATTGGTAGGAAATAGCCACATCCCAATCAAGATCGAAATTGCCAAAATGACGTGAATCAACAAAATATCTCTTGCCATTCTCATCGGTGTTCTGACGCCATGAATACGGGGTATAGAGACCAAGTGTAGTCAGAATAGTCAGGTCTTTATACTTATAATTGATTTGACCCTTAAACGACAGACCAAGTTCTGCTCTTACATTACTGAGTATCGGATCAGGATCCCAATTGCCATCATCACCTTTTTTGTAGTTATATACAGCATATTTGTTCTGTAAAAGTGAACGATAGCCATCATAAACAGCATTACCTTTGTCGTCAGTTTCAATAAAGTATTTACCATTGTTGACAAACCAATCTGAATTAACATCAATCAGTCCGTTTTTATACGCTTCAATTAACGCATCATTCATGCGTTTGTTGGCAGCGTCAGAAGTATATGCTGTGGTTATACGACCGGCTACAGGTGAGAGATAAACAGAAAAGATATCGTTCGGTTTCCAATCTATACCGACACTTATGTCAGTATATGAAGGAGCAAGCCATTTGGAAATAATATCGTTATAGCCTGTTACATAATTATGACCATGAGCAAATTGGCTTTGAAAACCTGCAAGAACGGTCATGTACCACGTCGGATGAAATTCCCAACCAAATTTGGTGGCAAAATTGATTTTATCTGTTGTCTTTTGCAATGCATCTTCGTCTTGTTGCATAAAAGCCATACCATATTCGAGGTCCAGGTTGGTATCCCATGCCACTGCATCTTTATGATAGAGCAATCTGAGTTTGGCAAAAGCCTGACCTGCAGCATTATTTTTACCACCAGCAGCCCAATTAACCAAACCTGTTGCAGATGCATTAAGTCCAACGACTCCTGACAGTTTCCATGCCTTTTCGCCGGTATCGACTTTTTTCAGGTCGTCCTGCGCTTTTTTTGCATCCTCCGCTTTCGCCTGAACCAACGATTTATCAGCATCTTGGGCTATTGCAAAAAGCGGTATAATAATCGAAATAAGCAATAATAATTTCTTTTTCATGATTAACATTATTTAAAAACGAGTGCAAAGTTAATACATTTTTCTAATTTGAGCAATAATATGTGAAAATACTTTTGAGTTTAAAATCAATTTTGCACCATAAAAACGATAAAATATACACATTTATTTGACTCTAATATAGTAATTTTGCAATGTCAAAAAATATGAGTTAATTCTCTCATAATATGTAAAATTTGATGGTTAGTGAAAATGTTGCAAGTGCTACTTGAGATGAGCGGCACTTGTTTTTTTATTAACTAAAGTTTCCAACTAATGTTCAGTAGCACTTTTATTGAGATTATACCCCATAGAGGTTTCATTTTAGTAACGTTGAAATTGATAAGCAGCGATATTTCCCGTTAGAGAATATCTATTAAATTTATTTTTCGACATAGAAATTCCATAACGGGAAATCAATGGATAAATATAATCCGCTATCCTATTAAAAGAAAATTGTTACGCGATAATATTTACTAAGTGGTAAACTTTAGTTAGGTGATACATTTTTGTAGTCAATGAAACTAAAATTAGCAATTATAGCACAAAAAAAACTAAAAAATACACAAAAAAAATCTTTTTATATAATGTGTATGTAAAAATAATTGCTTAATTTTGTAGTCGTAAGATTATGTGGTAACTTTTCAATTGAAAAGTACTATGATTTGAAAGAATAATAAAACAATTTTATAGATATGAGAACACAAGTATCACACCTTGATTCGACATTTTTTAGCACGGTTAAAAAGTGTGACATGTCGAAATTATTAGCAACAGCCTTGCTATTATTCACCATAGGCATCGGTCAGGTAATGGCAGACATTATCTACGCCACCGATGCTACCGAAACGCCCACTGCTCCTGCAACGGTAGCCATTGAAAAGGGCGAATTCCATGCTGGCGCTGTTTCATGGGCAGACGGGTATTCTAACTATTTTCAGACAACGAGTAGTTCCGGCACTTTGACACTCACTTTTTCACCTGCATTAGATTTATCAGCAAGTGCAGATGCTAAAATCACTGTTTACTGGGGTACAACATCTAATCGTCCGCTTAATTTGACAATAAATGGCGGTAGTGCTGTAAAAATTGACGAGGTTGCTGACAAGAACGATCGCAGCGTAGTGCGTGCCGCCGAGGCAAGTCTGACAGAAACATCTTTGTCATCCATAAAGTTCAGTTCAAGTGGTGGTTCGGGTGTTTACATTTTCAGAATAGAGATAAGCGGTGAGTCGGCTGGTCCGGATGCCACATTATCAAGTCTGTTAGTTAATGGAGAATCATTGAGCGGTTTTAGTCCGAGCAATTACGACTACAAATTATCGTTGGTACTTCCTACCGATGACAACGGCAATTTCGAATGGCCTGTGCTTACGGCTACCACCTCTGATGAGAACGCCTCATTTGAGCAATCAAGTTCTCTCTTGGCTGAAGGTCAAATGCAATACGTATTCACCGTAACCAATGAAGAAGCCACAAAGGTTTACACTATTGTCATAACAGCCAAACCTGAAGGCGTAGAATTTTCTCATGAGGCTCATTTGGCAGAAATCCGCGTTGATGGTACACCATTATCTGATTTTGACTCTAATAAATTTTCGTACTATATTGAATTAGAAGCCGAGGCTGAAGGTAAGATAACCTGCACACCTCTTGAGGCATCCGCCAACGTAAGCATACAAGCAGGTTCGCCGGCTTCAGATGGTACAACACAATACACCATTGTAGTTATGGCAGAAGATGGCGAGACTTCGTTGCAATATCAAGTAACTATAGCACGTGAGCAGCCTGTTCAGCCACCTGTAGAAGTTCCAACAACTAATTTGAGCATCCACTATCCGGGCATCTATGAGACACTGACCACTTTCGGTGGCTATGGTGGTACACTGACAGAAATGAATGGTCGCGAATACGAAGTCTATTATTTGGCACGTGTAAAAATTAACGATAATAACTGCGCAACTGTTTCGATAAGCCCGACTGCTTCTACCGGTACACTCGCATCGACCAACGAAACTGATCGTTCATTCGACTCTAAAGATGGTTGGTTCTATGGTCGCGCTAACAATGCACATAGTTCATTTGATGACCAAACTCAATATCAAGAATTTGCCGGAGCATACATCAAATACAAGATGGTAGCCGGTGACTCAATCGTTTTACATATTTCAGGCTACGACCAGTTCCGCTTCCTTGCTAAAGATAATAAAATTGATACAAGCAAACCACAAAACAATCGTATCTTCACAGTATATATTGACGGTGTTCTGCAAGAGTCGCAAGCATCAACCAGTATCTCTGTTCGCAGTTATAATATCACTTCAGGCGAACATGTGATATCTATCGGTGCCATCGGCACAAGCAACTGCGAGGCATACGGTTGGTCATTACGTTTATCTACCGACCCGCGAGTTAGCCGTATATCAGGTAATGATAGCACACAAGTAATCAATCAGACACAACAGATTGCTCCTATTAAATACGGAATCAAGAATTTTGTAACGTCCAACTTCAAGTGGAATGGCAATAGTGTTCCGGGCATTACCATGAAGCCACTCAACGATAAGGGCGACACAATTCAAATAAGCGGTATAGCAGATGCTGCAGCAGGTCAGTATTCATATACTATAGAAGCCATCGACGCAAAAGGTAACATAACATCAACTATGTCAGGCTCATTCACAATCAAGACTGAATTGAAAGCCGATACAACAAATGCTACGTTCTGGATTACCGATGCATCATCACTACCGTTCACCTATTATGCACTTGATGCAAAAAGTATTCATTTGACATGGACAGATAAGAAGCCAGCCGGTCTGTCAGGAAGCACAATCGACGAAAGGACATACGCTATTCAAGGCACACCGACAAGTGCCGGAACATTCCCTTATACACTAAGTATAGATGGTGGTAACACACTGACGGGTACAATCATCGTTGACATACCTTCACCTATTTTTACCGAACCTGAATATATGGAGGCACATGGTAAAGCAGGTACTCGCATCCGCGACATCGTATGGGGAGTTAGATTTGCAAGTACTGCTACTGTTACAGGTTTACCTGAGGGTCTGACCGGCACATATAGCAATGGTAAATTTACCATAAGCGGAACACCGGCATTGTTAACCTACTACCCACAAACTTTCTCATACGTTATTACAGCCACACCTGAATATACAGGCAAAGCAAGCACTACGGCTAAAGGCTCAATAGTTATTATCGACCCATCGGCTAAATCACTACTATACTTATATAAAGACAATAGTTCGCTTTCAGACGATAATATCTACAAATATCTCAACAATCGTTTTGACCTGAGTGCCCGTGCTGCCGACGACCATTTACGCAGTGCAAACGACTACAACTACTATAACGTAATCGTTATTTCAGAAAATGTCGATGCCGACAATCAAGAAGCCCTTGACATTATCAGAAAACTCAACAAACCTGTGCTGAACATGAACGCTTTCACATACTCAAGCACACGTTTGAATTGGGGCTTCCCTAACAATGGCAGTGTTGTGAACCGTGCACTTGAAGTTATTCAACCCGAGCACCCGATATTCAGTGAGAATGCTTCAACCAGTCAGTTCACGATAGGTCTGTTTATTGACAGCGTTGATATACGTGGCATACAACCTGTTGAGGTTACGCTGAAAAACACCTTATGTCTTGCAGCCGCACCTATACGCGGACGTGACTACTACACAAGTGGCGAATTGCAGACAGCCATTCACGAAGTACCGGGCAATTTGCGTGGCAACGGTATCACAGCACGCTATCTGTTGTTGCCTATTTCACAACGCAGTGCTAAATATATCAATGCCAACACCCAACGCTTGATTAGCGCATGTATCGACTATTTGGTTGACAATAAGACGGGTTATACAATGACCTTGCCGACATTGCAGATTTTGTCGTTCTCTGTAGCAGGTGTAGAAGCCACCATTGATGAAAACAAGAAGACAATACGTTGCGTTGTACCAGACGGGACTGACTTGACATCAGTCATTCCTCAAATAACTTTGGCAGACAAGACAACTCACACCAATCCGTTGCAAGATACTCCAATTGACTTGTCCGACTCACGCTATGGACGTGAAATCATCGTTAGCGACTATATCAATACCGTAACATATAATGTTATCTGCACAACCAAATCAGGTTTAGAGGAAAACACTCTGTCAGGCGTATATTATGATGCTGCATCACAGACATTACAAAATGCCGAAGGACATACATTATATATATATGACGTGATGGGAAAATTGGTTGGTGTTACCAATACAACAATTTCATTGAGCAATCTGCCTCACGGATTATATCTCATACAAAGTCAGGACGCAGTGAAGAAAATTATGCGCTAAAAACGACAAAAAATACACATAACAAATGCACCGACTCTTAAAATTGGTGCATTTGTCTTATATTTGTCCCTTATTTGTCATATATAATATTTGTTTTTTAGCGCAAAGTGTAATAATTTTGCAACCGAAATATCTCAAAAAAATTATCATTATGAAAACGAAATTTTGTTACGCAATTTTTGCAATAGCATTTTTTGCAAGTTGCTCGTCTAAAATGGATGTTGCTGTACCTGATGCGTCATTTGATTCAGCCGTACCATCCGGAGTTGAAGGTGATGGAGTTGAAGGTGATGTTATAGGAGGCGATATGGGTGAACCATCAGAACAAGGTAATGGTCAGTCGCAAGCAGGCAGAATAACAGCAGGCGAATGGAACGACCTCAATAATTGGCTTTTCTGGTCAAACTTGATGACTTCCTCAGCACCCGACCAAACAGGTGAGAATTTTAGCAGTTATAGCGACTATTGGTCGCTATTCACCAACAATCGTGTGGCTGTAAAGGTTGCTGATGCTGATGGAAATCCCACCTATGATGCACAAGTAACTCTCGCACGCACTGACGGAACACAACTCTGGACAACTCGAACCGATAATAATGGTAACGCTAATTTGTGGATTGGCACAAGACAATTAACCTCCGATATAGATAATTCCAATCTTGCGCTTTCGGTCAATGGTGTGGTTCAAAACCAGAACGTAACAGTTACAAAATGGGGAGAGGAAACTCAAATCAATCAATTGACTACTACAAGCCAACTATCATTGAGCAAAAATCTTGATATTGCATTTATAGTAGATGCCACCGGTTCGATGAGCGACGAGATAAGTTTTCTTCAAGCCGATTTGAATAATATAATTCAAGAGGCACAATCACGAGCATCAGATATAGGATTGCGCACCGCATCCGTTTTCTACCGCGATGAAGGCGATGAGTATATAACCCGCGTAAGCGATTTTAGCAAAGATATTCAGACGACTACTTCATTTATCAATCGTCAGCATGCTGATGGTGGTGGCGATTATCCGGAGGCTGTACATTCAGCCCTTGAGGCTGGTCTGCAACAACTATCGTGGACAGAAGAGTCAAGCATGCGTTTGGCATTTCTGCTACTTGATGCACCACCTCACAAACGCGACGATGTGATTGCGTCATTGCAAAATAGCATACAACAATACGCAGCCAAAGGCATACGTATAATTCCGATTGCTGCATCAGGAGTTGACAAACCAACAGAATTTTTCCTACGCTTCACGGCAATTTTGACCAACGGAACATACGTGTTTATAACCAACGACAGTGGTATTGGCAACGACCATATCCAAGCCACAGTAGGCGACTATGAGGTTGAACTCTTGCGCGATTTAATAGTCAGATTGATAGTACAATATATGTAATAAAATAGACGATTATGAGAAATATAAATTTATATCATTAACATTTGCACTTGGCATGATTACTCTATTCAACTCATGCAACAGCGACCAACCGATGGATATATCATACGTTGAAGGTGCATGGGAACTGACAAGTATCTCGTCAGACCACAGAATAGTGGCAGACTATACCGGCAAAACATTATATTCAGAGGAACCGTCTCATTATACCAATGATAATAAAGAGAATGTCTGGCTGTTTTATCAAGGGCACATAAGCGAATGGGCATGGTCGGCGAGCGACAAGTTTTGGGACGGTTATGCTTGCGATTGTGTTCGTAATTATGAAACACAGACAGACGGAAACGACAGATATATTTTGGAAAGCGGTTATAGTATCATTCCTCTTGATAGCAACGAAGAACGACGCGTTTCGCATACTCTATATAAAATTGAGAAATTGACAAAAAGCGAAATGATACTAAAACATGACAATAAAATATACATTTCCGATATTGATAGCACTATTACCGACCATATAACACAAACATTCAAACGCGAAAACACATTGCTCAAATTCATAGAAAAATTGAAATAAAACATTGAACGCACGAGATTGCAGTATAGCAAATTTGAGTATAAATGTGTACTATTTGAGGCTGTCTAACAACAAGAATGTTAGATAGTCTCTTTTTATTTATTTGACATAAAAAATTGTTAGCCCTTATATGTGTGTTGGTGTTTTTATTGATTCCAAGCGTTGAATATAATAAAAGCTCCCATTAGAGAGCCTATCGCATCATTTTATTAGCTTTTTCGAGCAAAAATAGTTGTTATAGGTATACTAAGACACCTTTTGTGCCATCTTTTTTAT
>Ga0326513_10000791_pt1 | contig 26771 bp, 36 predicted proteins | sample 2_2465_0518_D_FD_203654 | JGI IMG/M metagenome (GOLD analysis project Ga0326513, IMG submission 203654) | Bovine rumen microbial communities from UC Davis, California, United States - 2_2465_0518 | ecosystem: Host-associated > Mammals > Digestive system > Stomach > Rumen | place: USA... | reverse complement strand
AGCGAGCCCGGCGGCGCGAGGGCGACCACCCCCCGGCAGGACACATTGTTGACTTGCTGTCAATTGGTACTCTGATATGAAAGGGGCCGAACCGAACAAAAACCGAACGAACAAAAACCGAACTTGCCCGGGCCACCAGGAACCGCCACCCGGACGACAAGACGGCCAAAGAACCGAACCGCGCCCAAAAAGCCAATGTCGCACATGATTGCCCCACCGCGGACGAAACCCGGAAGCGCCAACCAGGAACCCGGACGGCCCACGCGACAAGGAACCCACGGAACCCACGGAAGCCGAACCACGGAACGGTCCGAACGGCCAACCGCGACGGAGCCGGGCCGGCAGGAACCGCACGCTCCGACGAACCAAAGCACGCCACCCATTGGACAAGACCGCAAGTATCTGCTCCGACAGGACGACGCAAGCCAGGCCACGAACGGACGGAAAGTCAACCGAACACGAACCGAACTAGACAAAGACCAAAAACATGGTCCAACATGATGACCGAAGCCGCGACACTTAGTGGACAAAAGCGCAAGTATCTGCTCCGCCCTGCGACGGAACCAGGAACCGCCGGGGCCACGGCCGGAAGCCGCGCGGAAGCACCAGGAAGCCGGCGATCGGTGCGCCCCGGAACGGAAGCGTCCCAAACGGGCCGAAACAGGCCCAAAAGGCCACTTTCGGAACCAACGAACCGACACCCAAAAAAAGGCCAAAAAACGAACGTCGCACATCATTAGGGGGCCAACAGAGGTCTGTCAAGAGTTTTCCACATTTCCACATGGCGACACAAAAAAAGCCAAAAAAACCCAAAAAAAGTATAGACAAAAAAGGCCAAGTGTGAGATACTCATAATAGGAAAGGGCCAAAAGGAACCCCGACCACAACACAACACAACCAAAAGAAAGGACAAAAAACATGACAGAAGCACAAGAGCAGAAAGCCAAAAGGATCGCCCTCGCGGCCATCGCCGCCACCACGGCCATCCTGCTCGGCCACGCGATCATCACCGGCCAACCAATCAACGACCCGTGCGACGGGCTCCACGGCCAAAGCAGGATCACCTGCGCCAAGGAAGCCGGCGCCAACACCAAAGCCGACTACGCCCACCGCGGCGAGATCACCGGGCCGTACGACGAACTACCAAACCAACTCTAAAAACACAACCAAAGAAAGGACACAACCATGAAACTAAGACTCAACATCGACGGCGCGCAAGGATACGACGCCGACCAAGCCACAAGGAACGGAAGCACCATCACGGTCGGCGACCTCCGAAGCTGGCTCGACGACTACGACGACGACGACGAGATAGTCGCCTACGATACATCAAACACCTACGGCGCCGCCTGGGGCCGAATCCTACCCTACGGGGCCATTGAACCGGCCGACGACGGCGACGAAGCACAAAGCGAAGCATGGACGGCATAACGACACCAGGCCTCGGCCGGCGGCCAAAAGCCGGCCACCACAACCGCGACCAGGCCCAAAGCCCAGGAAGCGGAACCAAGAAACAACAAACGAAAGGACAAGAAATGACACAACCAACCAAAGCAGAAAGCCGCGCCGACAAGGCCGCCAACATGTACCTAGCCGAAGCCGAGTACCTCAAGAGTAAAGCGGCGTACGCCAGAGAGATAGGCGACACGAAAGCCGAAATGGAAGCCAAATACCAGGCCGAGGTCGCCGAAAGAACCGCCGAAATGAAGCGCGACGAAGCCGACCGCGAGCACGAAGCCGCCGCTCGGAAGCGCGACCAGGAAGCGCTGACCGAAGCGCTCCGGGTCAAGGTCCGCGAGTACATGCTGATAGCGGATATCCCAAGCGTAGCCATGGGCATCCCGGCCGACACCACCTTCGCCGACCTAGCCAACGCCACGGCCAAAGAAGCCGGAAAGCGCGAGATCAGCCACTACGAAGCCGCCGAATGGGTCGCCGACGAATTCGACGAGAAATACCTCGGCGACAGCGACGCACGAAGCACCATCGAAAGGGCCATCAAGACCCTCCTCGAAAGGGCCGACAGGCTCCAGGACGGGCCCCTCACCAACTACATAGGGGCATAGGCACAAGAACCCGGAAGCGCCGGCCGGAAGCAGAAACCGGCGCGCCACGACGGCGGAAGCCCAGGACAGGACGGAAGCCGAACCATAAGCACAACACAAGAAAGGACAAAAGAAATGAGCTACAAGAAAGAAGCCACCACCAACCATTGGAACCTCCGCACCGGCGAAACCGCCGACCAGGCCAGAAAGAACCGCCAGCCGGACAGCACCACGGAACGCTGGACGATCACGGTCAACGAACGCGAGTGGACGCTCACCGCGACGAGATACCACGACGACGACGGAACCGAAAGCCGGGCCTTCTGGCGAATCGACGAAACCGGCGCCAACCGCCGCGACCACGACGGCGACGTCGAGATCCAGCAAAGCTGGAAAGACGACAAGGCGACGACCGGGGTCAATTGGCCATGCCGCGGAACCCAACCGGTCAAAGAAGTCGCCAGATTCGTAAGCGACCTCAGCATGGCCACCCAAGCCGCCATGGAGGCCCAAGAAATTATCGACCAGGAAGCGTAAGCACCGGACGGCGCCGCCGGAACCACGGCGCCAACCATAACGGCCCAACCGCCGAAAGACGGAAAGGCCGACCACCAACCAAAAAGAAAGGACACAACATGACACAAGAGCAGAAACAGGAATGGCTCCGAAACGCCACCGCGGACGAACTCCTCCGCCAGTACGCGGAATTCCACCGCACGAACGAATACGGCCGGAACGACGCCGACCTGGCGCTCACCAAAGACGAGATCCTGCGCCGGATGGGCGGCGACCAAGGCGCCACGAACGGCCAAGCGCTGACCGCCGACGACCGCGAAGCCATCGAAGCGGCCCGGGACTACTGCGAGATACTCGAGGACGACGAGGACGAAAGCGACAAGTGGACGCCGACAAAGACTGCCGAAGCCTTGGAACGAATCCTAGCCAAGACGAAATAACCAAAGAAAGCCGCCAGGGGCTCGGCCAAAAGCCCCACCAAGAATAACGCCCGGGAGCGCGGAACGGCGCCAAAGGACGGACCACGAAAGAACACGAAACGAAGCATAAGCAGGGGCCACGAAGCACCAAAGACCAACCCGGAACCAAAAAGAAACCCCTGCCCAACGTGCGCGCGATCCGAAGCACGCCAAAAACGAAACAGGACGGGACCCGGAACCCGAAAGAACCCGGAAAGACCATTAAAAATAAGGCCACCAGAAGCCCCAGGAAGCGCGGAAAGCCGAAAGACGGGTCCGAACCCATCTAGGCCAGAAAGACGCCCCAGAAAGCCCAGGAAAGGCCAAAAAGAAAGGAATAAGATGAACGAAACAGGCCAAAAAAGCGCCGCCGGAACCGGCCCAACAGGGGTCAAGCGGTACACCAACCTGCACTCCTGGCGCCAGGACGCCGTCCAGCTGATCACGGTGCGGCCGGGCGACCGCGCAGGTAGCGTCCGGGCGACTCTCCACGCCACGGTGGCCGACTCTGTTTGGGGCGCGGCGCTGAAGCGGACGCTCGTCGAAGCGACTCCGCCGAGCGGACGAGTCTACATGATAGGCGCGAACGAGAAAGGAATCGTGCACTCGGCGAGAGATGCAATGGAGCTCGCAATCAACGACTTCCTCAACGGCGGGCTGAACGGCGAAGCCGGCGAGCTCGGTCTCATGAAACGATGAAACAAAAAAGCCGCGCGGGCCAACACAACACCTTGACAAGATTTGGAACCTTGCGAAAGGACAAACCCACGCGGCAACATAATTCTACCAGCATAAGCACTAGGCGTCAACAGCATAAGCACTAGACTAATGGAGCGTAAGCACTAGGCACTTGCCCTGCTCTGACACGGAGCGTAAGCACTTGTATATTGAACCCATGGCAAGAAAGAGTACATCCAAGCGGGCCGCTGGGCTCAAGGCCAAAAAGACCATTATTGCCCAGCACGGCTCGGAATACTACGCTAGAATCGGCAAGATCGGTGGAAGCCGAACCGACACTAAGCCAAAAGGCTTTGAAGCCGACAGAGCGTTAGCGCGCCGGGCTGGGGCCAAAGGCGGAGCGGCAAGCCGACGAAGCCGAGCCTAGGCGCCACAAAAAAGACTCCCTTCTGGGGAGTCTTTTTGATTAAGCGACCTCGTAGTCCGAACTGTAGAATACGTGGTGCTGAGCGCCCTCGTTCCACTCGAACTTCGTGCCGAACGGTTGGAGTTCCTGGCCGGTCTCGACCGGCACTCGCTCCTCGACGAACTGCTCGCACTTCTGCCAGGTATCGAATACCCCAGCCACGCGACCGTCGTAGAACGCTATGTAAACTCTCTTCATGTAAATGTCCTTTCGTTAGTGTTGATAGTCCCATTTAACCTTAGCATAAGCAGAAGTCAACCCTTAAAATAGGACAATCTTCTGAGAGCCAGCCGGGCGGCGAGTACCCTTGAATCGGTTCGAGCCATAGTAGGCAAAGGCTACGGCGTCGACAGGGTCCATCTGGATGTTGGGGTTGAGTGGAGCGTAGCCAAACATACCATCCTTACCGATGTCGCGGCGCTTGCAAGTACGGATAGCGGAGTTGAGCAGTGGCTGGTTATAGTGCGTGAGCGTCTTCTCTCGAATCGCTTGGTAGAACGAAGCATATGCACTGCCTGCCTCCTTAACGTTCGGGGTCAGAATCCGCTTCGAGATTCTAGGCTCGGAGCGCACCAGTTCCTCAACCAGGAGCCCCTGCCCTGCGGCGCCATCGATGATTATCTTGTTGCAGTTGCGCCAACGGTCGAGTAACCAGCGCACCAGCCAGGCGATGCCGTCCGACATCCGCTTGCGCTCAACCACTTCGATGTGAATCTTCTCGCCCATAACAACGCCAACGGCAAGTGTGGCTGCCGAGCGGTCTGGGGCGAACTTAACCGAATAAACTAGCTCAGGGCTCTCGGGGAGCTTCACTTCCTTGACGGCCAAGTCGTTCCACTCCTCGTCCGTGAACAGACGCTGAGCGTCCAGGCCAGCGTACCAGCCGAGCCGCATCTTATTAAATGAGTCCTGCGACATGGTAGTAGACTCCGCCTTGATAGCCTTCAGGCTCAAAAAATAACCAAGCGATGGGTTTGTCTCGTACCAGGCGTCGACATCATCGGTCGCCGTGATGTTCGGAACTGACCATTCCTGCCAGCAGAAGTTCTCGGCCTTACCAGCCAAGATGTTTCGACGAGCGCGAGTAAAGACGGTGCCGGCCGAGCCAGATGTGGGCGGCGTGCCAACCATAATCACTTGCGGGTTGTGCTGGCGGCCGGCCGAAATGGTAGGGCGGAGCGCCTCCTCCTGAGCGTCGTTCTCTTCCTGAGCCTCGTCGATAAGAAGCGTGTCAGACGTGAAGCCAAGACCAGCCGAGCGTGTACGGGTACGGAATATGCAACGGCCACCGTTGCGAAGCTCGACGTAATCGTAGGAGCGTGGAGCCTTGTCGAACTCGGACGTGAGCAGGTCGCGAATCTCGGCCTCGGCGTCGTAATAGAAACGAAGCACGCGACGCTTAATCTCGTCGACCGTGTTGCCCTGGTGGGCCGTGTAGACAAGACATTCGCCCAAGAAAATCATGCCACCAATAATGCGAGCAATAAGAAGCTCTGTCTTACCGTTCTGGCGTGCGACGGATAGGCCACAATCAGGGTTAGCCCAAGTGCCGTCCTCGGCCTGGGCCATCCAGCGTCTAAGAATAGACTTCTGCCACGGCAGAAGCTTCATCTTGTAGTGCTCCAGTAGAACGATAGTCTTCTCGGCTAGGTCGATGTCGCCATCGTTGAAAATGTCGATTCGGGGCTTCTGGTTGCCGTACCTAACTGCCGTTGCCATTACCTTCAATCTCCGCAATCATGTGTGCCTTAAAGGAACCGTTGCGAGCGCCCTTGGCCTTCTTCGGCTTGCCGTTCAGTAGCTCCGCCAAGACCGTGTCCTTCTTCGGCCCGGCCCGACGTTCGGCCTCCGAGATTTGGTCTAGGATGTCGGACATCTCACGTGCCAGGTTGGCCGTATCCCTTGCCCCCGTGCCACGGTCGAGCTTGGCCGCAATCTCGTCACGGATAGCATAAAGAACGCCGAGCTTGTCGTTCCCCTGTGCAAGCTCAGTAATAGACTTCTGCTCCGTCTTACGCTTAGCCAGCCCAGCCTGGTAGATCTTGTCGATACGGTGCGGCGACTTTAGAATGTCCGCCCAACGAGTGAGCGCGGCATAGGCCTCGGTCGGCAGGAAAGTCTGCCCTACCATGGCCAGCTGGTTGACGGTGGCCGGCGGTATCTTACGGAAATAGTTGAGCCACTCGTCGTAGTCATCCAGCTCGGGTAAGTCAATTGAAATGTTACGCCGGGTCCACTCCCGGCATAACTGCGTCATCTGCTGTGCGTTCAGAGCGTAGAACCAATCTTCGTGAGATTGACCTTCCACGATCGTCTCCTAGAATAAACCCCACTCTGCGAGCTTCTCGAAGCCGCCAAGATAGTCAATAAACTTGCGTGCCATATCTAGTACCTCGGAATAAGGAAGTGTAAGCGTCTTTCCTTTGGCGTTACTGAACGTGACGGAATCGTCGCCAATAGCGCAAAAGGCATCCACCTCGGTGTTGTAACGGTTGGCCAGCTGATAGCAGGCGATATTCACTGCAACATCGGCCTTAGACAAGTCCTTGCCATGTAAACCGCCGCCGGTAACAGCGCGGCCCATATCGGAGCCAAGCTTCCGGTTGGTTGCGCCGGTGTCGACATCTGTACCGCCGGTCCAATCGCCCAAAGGGTTTATGATGGCGCGGCGAATAAATGGTTTACTGAGCAAAAACTCCTCCAGCTCTTCGCTGGTGGCGTTGCTCTGACAGGCCACAAAAGTATCAGAATGGATGTCGTAGATAAACTTACCATCGGTCGGCCATTTCCCGTACATCTCCCGGATGGTGTCAGACAATAGCTTTTCCTCGGTGTTCGACGGCACGCCCTTAAAGATGCCGTTATCGCCACACCGGGCTTCTTCTTCTTGGTTGGCGGCAAGATGAGCGTCCTGTGGAACCTCGACATAATCAATCTCACCTTGGCTGTCGGCGATACGGTTGACGATGTCCTCGACCTCCGAATCAGTAAAGTGTTCACTTGTCTCGCAAATGATGTGGCACACGCCGTGGCCGATAAGAACCTCAACGGCAATCTTCGGACGTGCGTTCTTGGTGTAGGCCAGATCCACTAAAGCGCCGGCAATGCGGTCCGCTACCTTGTCTGGGTGTGATGGGTTTACTTTCTCAATCATAATTCCTCCTTAGTTATAAATTCCTCGCATATCAGCGCTACATGGTCGCATAATGCGTCTGGTATTCTGCTCCGCTCCGCTGAGCCGGCCAAGCCCTGTGTGCCGGTGCGAGAGCCGCGCGGCCCAGGAACGTGACACGGTGCGCCATACTTGCACGGCGGCTTGAAGCGTGGGTCTGGATGGTTGGTCCAGATGTCGGTCGGCTTCATGCGCTCTTCCCCATACTGACAATACGTTACGGTGTATCTTGGCAATCCCTGCATAAAGTCCATCTTTCTTACCCCCCCCCGTGGGTTTTCAATAAACCAGAGCTTCGGGTTCAGATCCCGGATAAGATCCAGGACGTGGCGGTTTGTACGGTCGCAAAACTTTGCGTAGTCCGACACCGGCTCAAGCGTGTCGCCGATCTTGCGACGATGGTGCGAGATAGCCGCGACGCTGTAGGTCGTGCAATCAGGCGAAGCCCAGATAACGTCAGGAACGCCACCACATAATTCGATAACACTCTCTGGCGTGAGATTATTGACGTCATCGTACAGAGTGATATCGTCGAACCTCTTGTCCCACTCCACCGAAAACACCTGGTGGCCACGGCGCTCGAAAGCCTTGCCTACGCTTCGGGTGCCAGCAAAAAGCTCCAATAGTTTAATCACCGAGTGTCTCCTCTGGGGTTAATTCTTGCCAATTGTCTTCCGAGCCGGTCGTGAACTTGACGTAACGCTTGCGAATGACGTCAGCGTAGCGTGGGTCGAGCTCGCAACCGTAGCACCGGCGGCCGGTCTGCTGACAGGCGATCATGGTGGAGCCGGAGCCCATAAATGGGTCGAATACGATGTCGCCAGGCTCGCTCATGGCCAACACACCCTTAGCGCACAGGCCAATAGGCTTCATAGTCGGGTGGTCCTTGTTGGAGCGTGGCTTGTCGAAAAACCACACGTTCGAGAGCTTGCGCGAATCGGTAAACTTACCGCCCTTGCCGCGACCGTAGCAGGCGAACGAAGCGTCACTAGTCTCGTCACCCTGGCTCTCGTCAAACTTGCCCTCGCCCAGCCCGTAGATAGCCATTTCCTTGGCCGACTGAAAGTCGTTACCGCCGAGCGTGAACTGGCTCTTGACCCAACAGATGACCGTACGGAAGTTAAGTCCGGCATAGTCGAAAGCGTTCTTGAGCGTCGTGAGCTCGGTATCAGACATCCAGCTAATGACGCCGCCGCCAGGAATGGTGTAGGCGTGAATAATGGTCATGGCCTCGTTAAGGAAGTTCTGGAACTCCTCGTGCGCCATGTTGTCGTTCTGGATAGTCTTGCCGGTCGAACGGTTCTTGACCGCGACGTTGTATGGCGGATCCGTAAACGTGCAAGTAGCCTTCTCTTTGGCGAACATATCTGCCACGGCGGCGTCCTCGAAGCTCCCACAATAAATGAGATGGTCGCCTAAGCGGTAGCACTTGCCCTGCTCCGAAAAGGCCTCTTCCTCGATGTTGGACGGCTCGTCCTCGATAATCTCCTGGAACGGCTTGATGTCGAAGCCGTACTCGATAAGGTTGTCACCGATAGCCTCGAGCTCGGCCGTGAGCTTCTGGACGTCGAAGCCAGAGTTCATAGTGAGCTGGTTATGGATGAGCGTGTAGGCGCGGCGCTGTTTGTCCGTCAGATGGTCGAGCCGGATGATTGGCACCTCATCGATGCCAAGCTTCTCGCAAGCCAAAAGACGACCGTGCCCCTCAATAATCATGTTGTCCTCGCCCCAGACGGCGATGGGATCGTCCATGCCGTACTCCTTGATGGAACGCATAATCTGCGCCACCTGGGCATCCGGGTGCAACTTGGCATTGTTCGGGTTCGGTGTCAATTCCGAAGCCTTGATGTACTCAATCTTGAGCATTAAAGTCTCTCCTTTGTTGACCGGGTAGTTCCCGTTAATATTTGCCCCACTTGTACCAGTCGGGGAGAGATTTGTCAGACATCAAAAAAGACTCAGCCATTCAAGCTAAGTCTTAATCTACGCATGGTGGCGGAGGCCGGAGTCGAACCGACTTGAACTACCTTATGAGAGTAGTGAGATTGCCGAATCTGCTCTCCGCTAACATGACACAGCACAGCCTGTGCCAAGACGGCTCCCATCGGTTAATCTGTGCTTCGTCTTTTCCCCAACGTAAAGCCACTTTCATTATAACAAAAAACCGCCGGAGCCTTTCCAATTTATGAGACTGGGGGTCGGCGGTAGTCGGGGTGTATCCCAGGTTGGCTAGAGCGGCTAGCTTCCCTTACGACGTCGTACGTCAGCCGTGGCACCCCTAGCGCATACCTACATTATAACAAAAAACCGCCCTTTCGGGTGGCTTTCTGACTTTTTAATTATTAATCCTAAGTCCGCAGGTAAGGGTGGGCATCACCTGCGGCCATGTTATCGTAGCAGAAAAAGACCGCCTAGTCAGACGGTCTCTTCGTGCTTCACGGAGAAAAAGTCGAGCTGATATTGCATTGCCTTTCTAAACTCAACATCGGGAATATGGACGTAGAGCCAAGCGATGGCCTGGCAGACCCCCATAGAGTCGATGTACCATTTGTCCTTTTGGTAATCTAACCAAGCCTGTTTCAGCATATCGGCAGGCGGCAGCGGAACATCGCTCAGCCCACTGTGGAGCTCTCGGTGCCATATCACTGGCACGGGTCTTACGAAAGCGCCCCTAATGGATTTGGCATAGCCGCTGTTCCAATACCTCCCCTGATAGCAAATATGCTAGTGATGGCGGTCGCTTTGGAGCGGTCGCCCAGCCATCAGAAGCCGTTGTTTACGTTTCTTCTTAGACATTTAGAATCACCCCCTCTCTTTAGTCTAAGTCTTTCCGCCCCTATAATGTTGCACTTATTGGAGCAGTACTTTGTTCTCGTTAATGGGCAATCGTGCCCACAAATTATGCACTTATGCGGCTCTCGGCACTGGCGAGTGTTTAGTGCGTTGATGGGAGTAAGTAGAGCGTCCTCTTTCGACCAACCTTCCCTCATACGTGCGTACACCTCGGCTATTGAACATACAGCTGTCGCCATATCCTCGCTTGTCACTTTAGCAGCGCTCTTTTTGGCGCTATTACATACCTGCATCTTCTGAGTGGCCCATCGGCAATTCTCTGGGCAATAATCACCATTGGGGTCAATGCGGTCGAGTGACATCCCATCTGGCCTATCGCCCATATCCTCGTAGAAATGTTTGAAGCCATCTTTGCCTAGCCAGCGGTCGCATATCTTGATGCCACGGCCACCGTAGCGATGGTATGCTCGGTAGCTTGGTGACAAACATCGATTCTTCATGGCTCGGTAAGAGTTGCCTTCTTTTTTATGGAGGCTACAGATGCCACCATTGTAGTTTGGGTTGAATTGGTTTTTGAAGTTCGGCATACCGATTTTCTACACTAATGTCATACAGCTATCAGACAACTTTCACTCCTAATGTGCCCTAGGACGTCTTATCCTAGTTGGAGCGCACCGGTGGACAGATTTTCAAATTGATTCTTGGTATTTGAATGATGCGCTCCAATTAAGATAAGAGAGCCGAAGCTCTCTCCTCTTAATAGTTCTCGCCGAATTTCTGGACGATAGTGATGTAGCCGGATGCCGCTAGGCCGACCACCGCCCCAATGAGTGGGCTGATGGATAGGGCCAGAGCCGTGAGCGCTCCGACGACTCCCGAGCAGACGATAGTGGCCGAAGCCTTCCAGTCTTTTCTGAATAGGCGCTTGACCAGCTCGACCGTGCCGGCGACCATGCCGAGCATGATGGCGGTTTGAATTGGGTCTAGGTTAAATACTTCCATGTTGTACTCCTCGTTTAATTTGCCGTATAAGGCGCTTAATTTGCGTTCTGAGGGCTTTTTGGTGAAAAGATGGTAGTTTACCTGTCTCGGAGCCAAAAGTCTCACTGAAAACGCTTTTGTCTATACCTTCTTGAGCGAATCGACCTTGACGATACATCGGAGCGTGTTGCCCTTGTAGAGCCAGGCGTGCTTGCCATGATTGTCTGTCTTTTTCCATACGGAATTGCCATCGTTGATAATCTTGCGATTGAGCCTGACGCCGTAGACGTCGTAATAAGCGGTCGTCTTAACCTTGTCGCCTTGCTTTACCCCAGTGGTAGTCTTGCTCGGCGCCTTAAGAATCTTGTTCACCTCATTACAGATATAGGTCATCTTAGAACGTAGATAGTCGCCAGGACAGGCGGTCGCCGAATACATCGAGTGCCAGGTGAGCGTCTTGCCCTTGACGGCCTCCTTGATGCCATTGCGTTTCATGATGTCAGCAATGAGCGGGATAGCCGCCTTGAGTGTCTTGTCGCTTACGGGCCACTTGCCGCCTAAGGCTGAGTTAGAGATTTCAATCCCGACGGAGCATTGGTTCTCGGGCCAGTTACCAGCGTGCCAGGCGACGTTCTTCTCGTCCACATAAAGACCAATCTTGCCGTCACACCCCACGCCATAGTGGGCTGAACCATTGCGACCAGCTTTGGCAAAGATTGAGCCACATTGTTTGGCGGTTAAAACGCCAGCCATGTGGTGTAGACATACGTTGGTGATTTTCTTACGACAGCCGAAGCCAGAAAAGTTACTGGTGTGGGCCGGTACCTTGACCGTAGCTAAAGGGCTGTTACTCATTTCTTCTTGCCCCTCTCCCCAGCACCCATACTCGTGAGCTCATTCTTCTCGAACGACTCCTTGCTCCCGAGCTTAGCTTTAATAGTAGCGATTAAACCCATGGGTTTCCTCCATTAGTTACTACCAATTATTAGAGATTGGACAGATGTTGTCAGACACGTCTAAACCGTCGTAGTCCTCTTTGATGCGGTTAGACTTCTGACGGTTGCACCTCATATGGGTGAGCTGTAAGTTGTCGATGTCGTAGGGCGCGCCCCCACGGCTGACCGGCACGATATGGTCGACCTCGAGGCTCATAGGTGACTTAGCTGGAGCATCCATGTCGATAGGGTTGCCACATAAAGCACAAATAGGGTCCTTGGATGCGATGGCGCGCTGGCGCACCTTCTGCCATACGGTGTCCTCCATGACTGAGCCATCAGGTAGAACTCGATTGCCCATTAGACCACCCTCTCTAGCTCGACAATCCCGTTGCCGATCCATTGGATAAGTAAAGATGTCGTGAAGTAGTCGGAATGGCTCCCCACGATGCGCCACTCGAACACTCCATCCTCACGGTAAACCTGGTGCACAAAGTAGCCAGCCATGGCCTGAGAGTTCATATTAGTGTTGGTCCACTTGAGCTCCACGGTGCTCGGTAGAACGCCAAGGTCTGGGCTCTCTGGAGTGAGCGTGAGTGAATACTCCATAGACGAGTCATTGGCGAGCTCAGCCTCGAACTCGTTCACGATAAGAGCGTCACCGCCAAAGTATTGGAGCGACTTGAGCTCCTGTAAGTCGAGCTGGGCCTGCTTTACCTGCTCGGCAATATCATCTTGGTCACGATTGAACATGGCGACCACTCCCCACGGTTAAAGCTATATCGGCGGCCGACCAGATGTGGAATCGGACCGTATAAGTCGTGATAGGAACGTTGGATCCACCAGTCGATGAACGGTAGATGTTAGCCTGATAGGATGCCTGGTTGTAGGCCTGGTTGTCGATGCTCGTGATGTTGCACGACCAGCCGTCTTCCTTGTTGTCGACTAGACGGTCGCCAGAGTGCACCTCAATCGCACAATAGGCGATGAGCACGTTCGGCTCGGTGATAGTCTCAGCCTCGATGTCGCACCAGGCGAAAGCCCTGACCACTAGATCGGGGCCGTCAGACGTAACGGTAATAGGCTCAGAAACGAACTCTTTGACCTTGATTTGGCTATGCCCCACCTGCTGAGCTTCCTTAAGCTCCCTGATGTCGCGCATGGCCTGGCCGAGTTGGTCTGTGATGCTAGATTCATCTCTCATAAGCTAGAACTCTCCACATTAACGGTATGGGTGCCACTGTCGGTGGCGCGTAGAAAAAGGTTGAACGGTAGGCTGAACTGGGCGTTGGCCCAAGTATAGACCACGGTTTGGAAGCCATAGGTGCCGTTCCTGACTTCGCGGCGGTGCATAAGTGGCCACACGTCAGCGTAGCCGAGATAGGTGCCGTCAGCCGATGAAATAGATACGTTGTAATAGCCCGTAGCATAATCGTGGGTATACTCGAGCTGAAAGCCGTCGGCATCGAGCTCGAAGTGGGGTAGACAGATGGCTGGCCGAGCATGGTCTGGGGTGAAATACTCGGTCACTAAGTGAACCTCACCGGCATAATCTGTTGAATGGATAAAGGGGATAGCATCTCGGAGCGTCTCGGCTTGCTTAAAAACCATGCCAGAGTTCTGGCTGGTAAATTGAGAAGCCTTGAGCTCCTCGACGTCTCGCAGGATGCCCCTAATATCCCCCACTAGCCCACTATCCCTACGATTCATCGTCGTCCTCAGACTCCTGCGCTTGCATGATTTCTTCAATGTCTAGGTTGTCGAACTGGAGCGTGACAGCCTCGGAGTCGTTCTCGTCTACGGCGCAAGTAATGGTCTCGATGCGATAGTTCCCGTTGATGTGCTTCAAGGTCAGGTTGGAGTTGAGATTGACGACCACCGTATCCCCAACATCGACGACATTTAGGTCGAGCAGGTCGTTACGGAGCGTGACGGTGGGAATCTCAATAATATCTTTCAGAGCATGGAGCGCGGCTTTGGAGTGCTCGGTAATAGTGGAGTCCTCCGTGACGGAGTTCCAGGTAAGCACACGCTCGCGGCGGTAAAGGTAATCCTCGGAAGCCGTGTCCTCGGAGTCGTACTCGACCACATCCTCACCATTGCCGGAGCCGAGAGCGTAGACAAAGTTAGCCACCTTCTCAATCGAGCGGCTAAAGTTGAATGACTGGATATTGCCCCCATCGCCATAGTAGAGCACGATGGATGGGCGGTAGACCCCCTTAGCCTCGTAAGTGTTGAACTTCTTGTCTGGGGTAAAGCTGAAATCACACCCGTTGATAACGTTGCTCATTTGCTGAATAAGGCTCGCCACCTCCTTGCGCTTGTAGTGGCGGTCACGCCTCACGATGGCCCCTGTATGAGTGCCCTGACGGACGCCATAGTCGCCCCCAGTCTTCTGGTTGCACTGGTTGATGACCTGCCAGAGAATCTCGTGCTGTGGCGCCTGGGTAAAGTCGGCTGTGACGTACTGAGTCTTATAGAAGTTAAGGTAGCCAACACACTCAACCGTGACCGTGATAGATGGGTCGTTGGTGGAGTAAGTGAACCGATAGACGTTCGTGCCTAGGATATACGATCCGTTACGCCTGACTCGAATATCGCACCGGCCAACCTCGAAAAAGCCGAATGGGTCGTCGGCGAAGCCAAGGTCGGTGAGTAGCTTCTCGAATCGGTTTAGGTCGATAGAAAAAGTAAGGGTCTCGGAACCATTAAGTGTCTTAGACCAGGATAGCCCCGAGCAGCATTGTCTGATGTCTGCTAGGGGTTGTCCGTTCTTGTTCCATATCTCAATCTCGTAGCGTGCCATTAGATGCTTAGGTATCCCTGCTTAAATTTGACTTCAGCATACCCCGAATCGTCGGACACTTCAGATGTTAGGTAGAGTTTGTTCTCACCTGGGGCCAAGACTAAGAACTCTGATTCGCTAGTCTTAAGATGGTAGACGTCTTGCCCGTTGAGAGTGATGGTGCGAGCCTGCGAGTCGATGGTGATAACGTCCTGATTAACCGTATAGTCCGTCGCATAGCTAATCGCCATCTCCCCTTGCGCCCCTGTTCCTACGAGTGAGATGTTATTCTCACCCTCATATAGTGATGCCAAGAAGTTGAGTTGGGCTCGTAACGTCTCGTCTGTGATTTCTGTGTCGGTTGGGGTTGCGAGTGGATAGTATACCCGAACATTGTTTGTGCCGAGCCATGTCTTAAAATCTGCTAGGCTAGACATCCCCGAAATCATGCACCAAAATGTGCCAAGACCATCAAAGCCACACCTTCCGATACCAGTCCATGCCGTTCCCCCCTCTTGGAATTTGAAGTAATCGCATTTGCTCTTATAACTCGGTGTGCCTTTGGCTAGGAGCGAGAATGTGGTTTGTGCGCTGCCTATCACGAAGCGTTCATGTGTTGAGCCGCTCTCTGCCCAGTTTTCTGTGCCGTCAAGAACCGCCACCGCTGTTGATTTATGTATCTTCCAAGTGCCGCCATCGTTCCAGATGTAGTCTTGATATGTGCCGACTTTGGCGAGTTCGATTGGTGTGAAGTATGGTGCGAATGAAGTGGCTTGAAAGCCTTTCTCGAGTTGGACTTTGGTCGCTTGTTCAAGGTTGCGAGCCGACACCAAGATATAGTTGGTGGTCGCTGACGTTGTGAATGTAATTGATGTTGCTGTCGTAGTAGTGTTCGCATCACGTCTAACGAATGAACTTGTTGATTCTGATGTATATTCACCCACGCCAAACCATGAATCATTTGTTCCTGTTGTCTCGAAAATCTTGAATGTGTAAGCAGTGTTAGGCTTGACTTTTATGAATTGCGAACACATCTCGCCTAGTGGGTGAGCATTCTGAATGCCACCATAAGCATCTACATAACCAATTCTGAATGTCGATAGGTCGGTCAAATTCTTGCCGAGATTGACTTCGAGTTTTTGTCCACAATACGGAACGAATTGACTTGCCGAAGTTCCTATTTCAATCTGGAATGTGTCAATATCAATGTATGCGTCCCCTGCCGTATAGAACGGAGTTGCATACGTGACAGTTTTTCCAGCAGTTGATGTGATTTCGTAATGATGCCATTCGCCAGCCCCAGCATCGCCAGCATTGGTTGTCGTATCAGTTCCATCTGAATACCGAATTGCAAAAGTTCTCGCTTGTGCGTTTGTTTTGAGCATATCAAAACTGAAGGTATATTGCGTGTTCGGCTGAAACTTGATGCCAAGTGTGAAGTTCTTTGCCGGATATGAGCCATAGCCTGCCGAAACGGCATATTTGAGACAATTTTTGCCATCATATGTTTGAACAGATGCTTTGCTGGCATCATTGATGGCATCGACAAAATCTTGTCCCCATGTAGTCGATTGTAGATTTTTCCCTGTAACTCCCACCGTCTGCGCCCCTGTGACGGTTGAGATTGATTGTGGATATGATGGGTTTGGCGCAGGAGTTCCGCCGACATAAGGCTCGAATGAAGTATATTGCCCCCCCTTTTCTAGCTGAATCTGAAAAACGGCATTGTTGAATGTATCGCCATTCATGACACGAAGCCAACCACGATATATTCCATCTGAGCCTGTGAATGTAGCCGTTCCGTTGTAATTGGCATGAGGTTCTGAGCCTGAACCGCTCTGTTTTTGAAACAAGAAGCCTGAGCCATCGCCTGATTGTGTAAAAGTTCCACTAGTGAGCTTAATACTGGCAGTATATGTTTCGGACGATGTGAGTGGGTAGATAATTGTCGAAGAAACTTGCACGCCTTGTAGAAAGCGTGTCGGGTCGAGAATCTCAAGCCAGCCATTAGTTGTTGCTGTTCCGTTCAGGCGGAAAGTGCTTTCGTCAAGGACAGTAACCGTAACGGTTTGTCCGAAACTTGCCGAGCCTGAACTACCGCCGAGCTTAATGAGGTTCTTCCCACTATAAGTTGTCTGTTCTGCGTTGCCTGTGAGTTGAGAGAGAGTCATGGGCGCGCCCTCTAGACCATCGTTCACTAGAATATAGTCGCCCGTGGCCGAGCGGTAGGTATGCCAGTCAATCGAATACTGCAAGTCGGCCAATATTTGCATCTGTTGGTTAGTGGTTCGGTTCACAACAGTCGGCGAGTGAAGTGCTCCGTACAGCTTGATGACTGGGTAAACTGTCTCGTTGCCATTATCCACGACCGTGTCCTCGGCTCCACCGCCGATGGCCAATGGTAGCCCAAAGTTAATCTCGAAACCACCAAGCGCCCGTTGTGGTTGCAAGATAGCCGCGATGCCACCAGTGGTACCATCATCATAAATAAGTGGGTCATCGGCTCGAAGTTGGATTAGAAATTCCTGAGTCGTGAGTACACGCTGGAGCGCCATCTCGCATGAGATGGTCCGAACGGAGATAGCGTAGGCGTTGCCAGCCTCGGTCGTGAATCGGAGCGTGAGCTGTTCCTTGCGCCCCTGACCGAGTAGGGATGCGATAGCCCGGCGCTTATCCTCCACCTTAGAGATGTCAGGGTTGGCGATGACGCCACGGATAGAAATAAGGCGAGCGTCGTAGTTCTGGGCCGAAGTCCAGCCGCCATCATAGCCGGCGTTCACCCCTGATGTTGTGCGAATCTCTGGTAGCCCCACCAGGCCTTCTAACTCTGGCACTAGAAAAACACCATCGACCGCGGAGTTGAGTTCTATCTTAGTTGTTGAGCTTTCGATTGAGCATTGAATGTTGTTATTCATCTTATCTCCTAAATTGCTGTTGCGACTTCCCAGCCAAGCTTCCTTGACGCTTCCTTAACGTCTAGAGTATTGGCCACCTGGTTGAAAGTGTTATTTTGAATGACTTGAGCAGGTTGGGCCGGCGTAGTAGCAGATACCCCCACGCCCTTATAGCCTGTCGAAAGGCCGATGGAAGATTGCCCTGCCATCGCATCGATGACGGTAGCCGTAGTAGCCTTGGCCGTCTGCTCGAGTTGCTTATCCATACTCCCCAAGCCGATGTTCAAGCCCTCGGCCATATCTTTACCGACTTCCATCATCTTCCGTGACGGGGAGTGCGAATCGGCTTCTTTGCGAGCCCATGTGATGACAGACTGAGCCATTCGCTTACCAATGTTGGCGGCTTCTTTTATCGCCCCGACCAGACCGCCCTGGAACCCGGTCTTGATGTCGGTACCTAGCTTCTTCGATGCCTCGGTTGCGAGTGGAGCGTACTTCTTTACTCCCGTCGAGAAATTGCCTGTCAGGCCCTTAGCGCCACTCTCGCCGAGTTTCTTCATCTCCTCGGTAAAGGTGGTCCCGTTCTTCTTGGCGTTCTCGTAGATAGTGCGCCATGCGGCGTCCTGCCTACTCATTGTCTGAGCCAAGTAGTCGACAGTCTGAGCCATGTCATCTTTTGTCCCCCTGACTAGCTTGCCATTGGCATCCCTATACTCGTAGGTCTTCTTCTTAAGCTCATCGAGCTGCTTGGCGACGAGATTGTACTTACCAGCCCTAATTTCTTCGGCCAATGTGAGCTTGTTGATCTCGTTCAGCTCGGTGAATCGGTTGTCCTTGTCGGCCTGCTCGGCATCGGTGACCTTCTTCTTGGCCTTGCCGAGAGCCTCCGTGGCGGCCACCTGGCGTTCTCGCGCCTCGGCGAGTTCTATCTCGGCCAAGCGGTACTCGTCCGTTCCCTTCTTCCCTGCTTTCTGAAGCTCGTTAAGGCTCTTCTGGGCACTGCTAACAGCCTGCTTTGCTAATATAAGTTCCTTTTCAGCGTCACGCTCCTCGTTCTTAGCCTTGCTAATGTCGCTTAGTAGTTGCTTCTGGAGTTGGAGCGAACGATTGTAATTGTCGGTGGCGTTCTTCTCGTTAATTAGCTGTTTCTGGTAATACTCAGACTGTTTCTTAGCGTGCTCGGTGTTAGCCGCGATTTGGGTAAGCCCCATATAGATGCCGACACCAGCGGCGACGAGAGCGCCTATCCCTACGGTGAGCATGGCAAGCTTGCTCGTAAGGCCAACGGCCGACGCTCCAGCGGTGCTCATACTCGCTGTGAGTGAGCCGTTCGCGGCGGCAAATTGGGATGACCTTGCGGCGGCCGCACTAAAGGCGGAGCTAAGCCCTGCCCCGGACGTTAGGACCCCCGTGAAAGTCTTGACGACAGCGGTGCCCTTGACGACCACGGCGAGTAAGCCGCCAATCCCAAGTGCTAGGCCCTTAACTAATGAGATGGTGCCAGTAACAACCTTGAATGCTATAAAGGCTTTTAGTAGCTTCCCTAGCGCTTCTCTGGCGACCTCGGTCTCGGCAACCCACTTTATGACGTTCTTAATGACCCCAATGACACCTTTCAATATCGGGATAATGTCATTCTTAATAGGCGGAACGATATATTTAACGATAAACGCCCCTACCTTCTTGAAGCTCGATGTGAAGTTGTCTAGCGTGGTGTAAATGTCGCCCGTTCCAAATGCTTTTATGACGTCCGCTAGGGCCTTTGTGATGCGAACTGGGATAAGGCGCATAGCCGTCCCAATGGTGTGCGTCGCATCGCCGACCTGGTCCTTGAATGAAGTAATACCAGCACCGCCTTTGTTGTCTAGGTCAATCATGGCCTTCTGAAGCTCCGCTAGGCGCTCCTTGGCGTATGAGTTCTTATCCTCACTAATCCACTCGTATAGGTCCATGCCATCGAGCTGGTCGACGGTCTTCTTAGCGTCTTTGGCGTACAGCTGGAGTTCCTTGTTGTTGGCCCCCATGTACTTTGCAATCTGCTTCAGCTGGCCTGGCATGACCTCCATCATAATCTTCCAGTCCTGCATGGATGGACGGTTACGAGAGATTACCTGAGTGAACTGCTCGAATGCGCGGTTGGCCTCTTGTTGACCCTTGCCCCCTGCTAGAGCCGCATCATTGAACGCGATGGCTAGGTTGGTGGCGTTATACATGCCTTTGTTAAGGTTGCCCGTGGAGCTGGCTAGCCTCTGCGTGTATGACACGATTTCATCCAGGGTGGTCGGTAATCCCTCAATACGGTTCGAGAGCTTATTGATGGCTCCAGACGATTCGTCGGCCTCAAACCCGAGGTTCTTCATGATTTTAGGGAACGTGTTTAACGTGTCCACACGAGAGATGGCGTTGTCTATAGAGTTCGTGACGGCATTAAGCGCCTTAGATGCGACGGTAGCCGTAGCGCCGGCGATAGCCCCTGCCGCCTTTCCCCATTTAGCTGTAAAGTTATTAGAAAATTTGGCACCTACCGAACTACCAAGCCCGCCAAGCTGTTTAGTGATGGTGGACTGGATGCCCTGCATCTGTGGGGCGATTCGGATGTATGCGGTACCTAGATTATTTGCTGTTGCCATTTTGCGGTGTTCTCCGTTCTACCAGATTGACCGCTCTGTGGCGTAATTACTTAATTAAATCTTATCACATTAGGCGCCTAGACGCCCGACGCGCCCAGCGTCTAGAGCAAGGTGCAAAGCCTGGTCGTCCATGTTCCTAGCCTCCCCATAACTAGGCTCGACGGAATCGATTCGAGCGTAGACACGTCGGCCACCGCGACTGTTAGGCAAGCCAATGGCCACTTCGGTAACTTTGAATGTGTTTGGGTGCTTCCTCATGGCCCCAGATATACGGTCGGCACGCTCGGCAATACGCTCAGCGGCTTTGACGACGGCTGGTCGAGCCATTTCTTGGATGACGGTGCGGCCGCCATGCTCCCCTGTGTTCAATGCGAATTTAACTTTCTTGCTCATTTGGCTTAACTGTAACATTTTGGCGCGGTCTCGACAGAATAGCCTTAATCTCATCAAGGTCATGCGCCTCGGCCTCGGCTTCCTTCTTAGGCTTGAACTTTTCCATGAAGTCCGGCAACCAGAGCTCAGGGTAATCCCTCGGGTGGCGTTTAGTGGCATCTTCGGTCTTCTGCCAGATTAGCACCCTCAGCTCGTGCCAGATATGGTTGAGTAGAATCTCGCGCCAACCCCACTCGTTCTCTTCGTGGATTTTGCGGCCAACTCGAGAATCAGGCGGTAACTGAGCCGCAAGCCGCGCCCCACGGCCGAACTCAACCGTAGCTAGGTCGAGCCCATAATACTGCTGAAAGTCGGCTTCTAGTTCGTCTGGGTAGAGCTTTCGGACGGCCCAGAAGCTTCTTCTTTTGGGTCGGTAATGCCAAGAATCTTATCGACAGCATCACTTGCGATGCTCATCTTAAACTTGCCGTCACGCTCAGTAAAGTGGTCGGCCATCTTCTTATAGGCCTCCTCCCCAATACCCATCTTGAGAATGTCAATGATTAGAGCCGGGTGCTCATTGATTTGCTCGGTCGCTTCAAAGAAACGAACATCGTCGAAATTGTCTAGATCGACATCTAATTTGTAGCCGTCTACCACGACGTGCTTGAGATTCTGTGCCATAAATAGTCTCCGTTTATTGACCACTATTTACCATGTAGGGCCATCAATGTCAGATAGAAAAAGCCACCCTTGGCGAGAGTGGCTTTTAACGGAGAGCTATTTAGATTAGGCTGAAGCTTGTGTGGCGGCAATATACTCGATGTGATAATCGCCGTTGCTGTTCGGGCTGGCGCTGAATACAGCTGGGTAAGCAATAGCCGTGGTGTCATCATAAGTGATGTCTCCGCCACGGTCCGCAATCTTAGCGCGTGGGATGACCACACGTTTGATGCGGCCACCAGTCAAGACGAGCTCAATAACCACGACGTGCTCTTCGAGAGCCTTACCAGTCGAGTGAACGGTAATGGTGCTGCCAGCCTGTGTGACGTTTGACGCGCCGTAGATGACTTTGAGCGTGTCGACATTCGTCTCGATAAAGTTGACGGTGTGCGTCTCAGCATAGCTGGACTGTTCGGTTAGGACCGTGTCGCCACCCCAAGCTTGAATCTCTTCGGTGTCCGTTTCGATAGATTGGACGTAACCATCTTCAGAGATGTAGCCCATGTTTACGAAAGCGCTCGCAAGAGCAGTCGTTCCGTCAGTTGGTAGAGTTGTGCCAGCTGGAGCGATCCATACGCCGCCGGTGGCTTTTGGCTTGCCGAATGATACATTCGACGCATTGTTATTTGCCATTAAAGTGTCTCCTGTTTGGAGTAGTAGCCCAACAGTTCCCTGCTCGGTTATATGTCGAGTGTATAGTAGGTCGAATCCATTGTCAGAATCGTCGTATGAGGCCCCTAAAACGCTCTAGGACGCGTCCTAAACAAAAAGATGGGTGCGAACCCATCTTTGTCGAAAAGTCTCGTTGAAACTTTTAGTGTTTAATTGTCACCGCTATCACCAAAGTTGGTGTTGAAGTAAAGACAAGCCGGGTAGAATGTGCGATCCTGGACGGTGCCCTCGATAGATTGCGACGCGTTTGATTGGACATCCACATAAATATAGCCATCGGTGCCAACTGCGAATGGGGCCCCGAATGCGTTTCTTATAACAGCGGTGCCTGTGTAGCTAGCGCGATAGTGGGTAACGCCAGAGCCATCAACTTGAAATGCGCTTGACGGAGCCGTAGCCAGCCGTAGACCGGTTTTCACACCATACTTGCCGCTAAGACCTGGAACGGCGACAAGAGTGCCAGTCTTGGATGAGCTCGCCGAGTTGGACAGATAGAACGTACCGTAGAACTTGAACAGAGAGCCATCGGCGCTTTGAGCTAGATTGAGCGTGCCGCTACAGGTGACGTTCGAGCCCATAGCGGCGCTAGGGACCGGCCAGCTCGTATAACTAGTCAGGGTCATGCTCGCCTTGAATGCGTCCAATTCACTTCGGAGCGATGCGATGGTGGCGATGTTGCGCCTATCCGTGAACGTCGCGCTAGTGAGCGTGGTGGCGTTGGCTGGTATGGTTACATCCCAAAGCACCATGTATGGGTTACCAGCACCAATCGCAGACTGGATGGCGGTCGACGTAGGCGCCAATGGGTTAGCCGCTGGCGTGCCACTAACGGCGACGAACTTTAGGATATTGTTGGTGTTGTCGACGACACTCGTAGTTGGGGCAACTGAGTTATCAATATAGGCCACGATGGAGTCGATGCGAGCTGACGACGCGGCTGTCGCGATGGTGATGGAGTTGGTAGAGTCGGATGCGATGCGGCGAGCGAACCCGGTGCCTGTCGAGATAAGGCCATTGCCAGCCGATAGATTGACCTTCAGGCCAGAACCAGCCGTAGCCATAAAATCGCTAGCCGTGGCTACGCATGAGCCAAATAGCGCGCTCTCAAACGCTGAGTAAGCGGCGGCGGAGTGTAGACCTCCAGCCATGTTAAATACTTTATTCGCCATAAATATCTCTCCTTGTGTTAGGTGTTATCGAATCAGCTTTCTGTAGACCAGATATTCCAAGCGCCTTGAGTTCTGACTTCTTGAACCATAGGTCGCCTGATGGGTTCGTGAACCTGTAATTCTCGCTATATGGGCCAGCCGATTGTGAATAGTTGTCCACAGGCGGCACATCGGTAGGTGTAGCTAGCGCGCGCTTAACGGCTTCCATCGTTACCCACTTAGCCACGTTTGCATAGTCTGTGTCTTCGGTGACTCTTTGGTTGATGTCTACCCCTGCGGCGGCTGCGTAAACACGGAGCCTCGAGCTTGCGAGTGTGAGCAGGTCGTTGGCACGGCTAGTCTCACTCTCGAGTATTGGTCTCCAATAAGTGGATAGGTCGTCAACAGTAGCGTAGTTATTTGGTGTTTCTTCCATGTTTCTCTCCTTCAACATGCTTAAACCACTTCTTATAGTCCTCAATCTTATCGTGGACATACGAGTTGCCGCCATTCTTCGAGTAAATATCGAACTCGTGCAAGATGTTCTGGTAGTTGGTCGGCAATCCATCCTCGAGCACGGCTAGATGGTCTTCCATAATCATCTGTAAGATGGAGTCCTTAGCGGCGTTCTTCTTGGCGGCTCGGGATTGGCAGATAGCCGTGATGGCGGTCGTAAGGGTTGGGAAGCCTGCCGTGATAAGTGCGATTATAACTGCGTCACTCATTTGTCGCCTCGCTCCTCATAAAGTTAGATGGGCGCGCCATGGCGGTGCTTCTAGACAGAGCCTCAGCCTCACGGATGTTCATGCCAAGCATACGGTAGAGCGTGGTCGTACCTGCCAGCTCTGGCATAGCCTGAATGAGCTTGTAAACGGCATCGCCAGCTGAACCAACGTCAATCTGGAATAGTGGCTTCCAGGTCGGGTCAATGGCGCGAAGTCTCTCGGGAATGGTGTTGTTCCCGTCTAGCACCATGCGTATAGAGATAGCAATCTCCTTGAACTCCCTGCCAAACTCCTGTTGGCTCTCTTGAGCCTCTAAGAGCAGGTCGTCAGACATGGCGGATAGGCTCTCGGCGGATGTAGGGTTGGCGGTCTCGTAGCCAAGGTTGCGGAGCGTGAGCGCGGTCTCAGCGCAGAAGTCACGCGCCAAGTCTTTCTTCTGGTCGCTGAACTGGTTGATGCTCATTTGGGCGAGCTGGCCAATCTCCGGCTTCTCGCCATCTTCGTCTCGAGTGATGCCCCATATCTTCCCGATGGCGCTCTCTAGGTTAGCGTCGTCCATAGTGCCTTCAGCTAGACCATTGATGTAGCGCTGTGGGGCTGAGTAGAACTCAGCGGCAATCTCGTAACGAATCTTAAGACGCCCCACCTCGTCCACGATGCGGCGGACCGTGTTAGAAATACGGCTCTTACCGAACGGACGGTCAGCCGACTGACGATGAGTTAGAACATGGAGTAATGGACGGCCCGTCGGGTTCTCTACAATCCTCACTAGCTGTTGATTCACGAAGTAGGCGGTGAAGTCCTTGGCGAACAGGATGTAATCGGCTGGCACCAATCCAACCTTGCTCCAATCGCGCCAAAAGCCCGTGTAGATGTTGTCTTCGTATGGGTACCACCTTACAACGGCTAGACCTGTGTCGAGCAGGCCGGTGCGTTGGTCGATTGTGCCGGTAGCCTCGGTGGCCGTAAACGGTAGTAGTTTTACCGAGCCGTTATCCGTTGGCATGGTGGCCACGAAAGAACAGCCGGCAATAAGTGCGTCGGTCTTAGCCTTATTAAGCACCGCGAAAGCCCCCGTCTTATCGAATAGGTCATTAACACCAAAGTCGTCCTTGGCGAAACCATCGAAGTTTAGGCGGTCGGCGATAGTATTAACGGCGCGGCTAGCCCAGCCCACGCCTGGTTTCATATTCTTGAACTTCTTAGGCACAGATATGCCTAAGTCAACTACCCCTTGGGTAGCGTTGTAATACTCGTACTTCACTCCTGCAGACCATGCGAGTGTCTGGAGCTTGTTCAGAAGTTTGGTAGCGACTTCATTGACTGCACTAGTAAATTCGTCTGGCATTTTGTTTCCCTCTGTTACCAGACTTGACCGCGCTGTTGCGTTCTTAACTTTGATTTGATTATAACACTTCCACTAAGGTCACGTTTTGCGCCTTGCTAGCTCTCTTGAGTTGTTCTAGGCGTTCTTCGGTGACTTGCCATTGGTCGTTGACCGCCCTAGTGTACCCAGCCTGTACGTCGTAGAATGGCATGACTGCCTTGACGACGATAGGTTCTTTTGGCTCGGACTTGCTGACCTCGACCACCTGTACGTCTTCGACCTTCTTAGCTTCTTTCTTAGCCATAATTCCTCCTTATTGCTTGTATTGTTTCCAGCCCTTGCCTGTGAGCGTTCCGTTATGAGATTTCCACCCCGAAGTCTCGATAGAGCCTCTGCAGTGGTCGTGCTGGGCGAAAACCTCCCATGATGGCTCGACAAAGGTGCCAACATGGCGAGCGCACCATTCGCAACAGCCAGGTAGCTCGGTGCGAGTTGCTACCCTGTACTTGCCACTCTGCCCGGCGGTCTCGAAAGCATCGTACTGGGCCTTGTGTATCTGGTCTTGTAGCCATAGCTGGAGCTGAGCGACAACGTCATCCCTGCCCCCGAGCGAGATAGAGTCGGACAAGTGCTTAGCCATGCCGTAGTAGTTGTCATTGATGCCAGGGCCCCTAGTATACTCAATCTCCATGTCGTAGGCGTTCATGGCGTAGATAACCTCGTAAACCTCGGTGCCAGCCTCTCGGAGCAATATCTCAAGGTTGAGCTGGCGCGTCTCGGGGTCGACCTCGGTATTCAGAATAAGGTCGACGGCCTCGAGCAGGTCTTTATCAATAGTGTCTGCAAGCTTACCGTAGTTCATCATAGCTCCAATCGTTAGCTGTGTCCTTAATCTTGTCTAAAAGCTCTATAACGCGCTCTGAGCGCTTCTGAGAGTAGGTTCTAGCGCGCACTGGGGCTTGGCGCGCGATAAGCACGTCAATCATCTTTGAAGCTTGCGCGTCGGTAGTGGCGTCTAAGATAGCATCCACACTCTTAGCGTTCTTCACGGTCTCCGAGTCCGGCGACACGATACCGTTGGAGTAGAGCATCTCTTTGAACTCCTTGAACTCCTTGAGTCTTTGGACGGATAAGTCTTTGATGTAGCTTCTCTGAGTGGGGGTTGCCATATATCACCTAGATACAATGTTTGAGCGAAAATGTCAGATAGAAAAAACCACCCCTTTCGGAGTGGTTCTCTCTAGTTGGGCTAGGCCGAAACCTGAGCTCGTTTGATGATGGAGAATGCCTTGTCATCGAGAATCGCGAAGCCAAAGATAACTTCAGCGCGGATAGCGACCTCATTGGTGCGTTGCAAGTCGCCAGCGCCATCTGGATCACCGTATTCGATGAGATGGAGCGGAACGTTGCGAGCAATGCCCCATTTAAGAGCGGACCAGTCAGCCATGATA
>Ga0326513_10000790_pt1 | contig 26793 bp, 9 predicted proteins | sample 2_2465_0518_D_FD_203654 | JGI IMG/M metagenome (GOLD analysis project Ga0326513, IMG submission 203654) | Bovine rumen microbial communities from UC Davis, California, United States - 2_2465_0518 | ecosystem: Host-associated > Mammals > Digestive system > Stomach > Rumen | place: USA: California... | reverse complement strand
GCTTCGCGAGATCTTGTTGATCTTGTAGATTTTTCTTTTTTCTCCTTCAGATTTTAAAAGATTTTAAAAGAATTCATCACTCATCATTCATCACTCATCACTTTCTTTTTCTCCTGCTCGCTCCGCTGCGCGAGATCTTGTTGATCTTGTAGATTATTGCCTACGGCTGGTCGGGGCTCCTGCTTCTTTCTTCTCCTGCTCGCTCCGCTTCGCGAGATCTTGTTGATCTTGTAGATTATTGCCTACGGCGGTTCCGCGTCAGCACTTCATTTGTCCCTCTCACTCCTCCTTCACTCCCCTCTCACTCCCTTCTCACTCCTCACTCCTCACTCATCACTCCTCATTCCTCACTCCTCATTCCTCACTCATCACTCATCACTCATCACTCCTCATTCCTCCCCCCCCGCTCCCCGCTAATTCTTAATTTTTAATTTTTAATTTTTAATTTTTAATTCCTCACTCCTCATTCCCATCACATCGCTTGCGCCATCTGCTGCTGGAGCTTGGTGGCTTCCTCGGCGGCGCGCTCGGCGAAGTCCATGCCGTTGGAGGCATAGATGATGCCGCGCGACGAGTTGACGAGCAGTCCGCAGTCCTTGTTCAGGCCGTGCTTGCAGACCTCTTCGAGGCTGCCGCCCTGGGCACCCACGCCGGGCACCAGCAGGAAGCTGTTGGGGACGATGCGGCGCACCTCACCGAGCATCTCGGCCTTGGTGGCTCCGACGACATACATCATGTTCTCCTCGTTGCCCCACTGCTTGGAGATCTCTAAAACTCTTTGGTAGAGTTTTAATGATGAGTGTTGAGTGATTCCTCGTTCATCACCAGTATTAAGCAGTTGGAAGTCGAAGGCGCCCTTGTTGGAGGTGAGGGCGAGGAGGATGACCCATTTGCCGTCGTAGACGGTGAAGGGCTGCACGCTGTCGGCACCCATGTAGGGAGCTATGGTGAGGGCGTCGAAGTTGAAGTCGCCCTTGGGGTCGAGGAAGGCCTTGGCGTAGCGCTCGCTGGTGTTGCCGATGTCGCCGCGCTTGGCGTCGGCGATGGTGAAGACGGGCTTCTTGAGCTGGTGGAGGTAGTCCATGGTGAGCTTGAGCTGGCGCAAGCCCTCGAGGCCGAGGGCCTCGTAGAAGGCCAGGTTGGGCTTGTAGGCCACACAGCGGTCGATGGTGGCGTCGATGATGGCGCGGTTGAAGCGGAAGACGCCGTCTTTGGCGTCGCGCAGATGCTCGGGCATCTTGGCGGGGTCGGTGTCGAGGCCTACGCAGAGGAACGATTTCCTCTCCTTGATGAGGTCGATAAGCTCTTTTCTTGTCATGGGTGGTATTTTTTTTAGGGTTCCCGGGCATTCCTAGGATTGCCTAGGCGTTCCTAGGGTTTCCTAGGTTATTCTGTCAATTTATGGAACTGTTCTGTCAGTTTCTTGGCGTTGAGATCGTTCATGCTCTCGTCGGCGACGATGCGGCCGTGGTTGATGATGACGGCGCGCGTGCACATGGCCTCGACCTCCTGCATGATATGCGTGGAGAGGAGCACCACCTTCTCCTTGCCGGAGGTGCGGATGAGCGAGCGTATGAACTCTAGCTGGTTGGGGTCGAGACCCGTGGTGGGCTCGTCGAGGATGAGCACCTCGGGGTCGTGGATGAGGGCCTGGGCGAGGCCCACACGCTGGCGGTAGCCCTTGGAGAGCTGTCCTATCTTCTTGTGGGCTTCGGGGGTGAGACCCGTGAGCTCTATCATCTCGTCGGCACGGCGGACGCGGTCCTTGACACCGCCGAGGCCGGCGGCGAAGCGCAGGTACTCGCGCACATACATGTCGGGATAGAGGGGGTTGAGCTCGGGGAGGTAGCCTATGTGGCGACGCACCTCGAGGGCCTCGTCGTAGATGCTGTGGCCGCAGACGCTGACCTCGCCCTCGGTGGGCGGGATGAAGCAGGTGATGATCTTCATGAGCGTCGACTTGCCGGCGCCGTTGGGACCCAGCAGTCCCACAATCTCGCCCTTGGCGACACTGAACGACACATGGTCGAGGGCGTACTGCTGCCCGAAAGTCTTGGTGATATCTTTGATTTCTATCATTTGTCTTTTCTATTTTTGGGTAGTTAAAGAAGTTAAAGGTAGTTATCGCTCGCTACGCTCGCTAGTAGTTAAAGCCAATAGCATCATCTTCTCCATTTGTTGCGTCAGTTCTTCATTTGTCCCTCTCACTCCTCCTTCACTCCCCTTTCACTCCCCCATCACTCCCCTCTCACTCATCACTCATCACTCATCACTTTCTTTTTCTCAATCAAAACTATCAGAACTATCAGAACTTTTTCTTTTCTCCTTCAGATTTTAAAAGATTTTAAAAGAATTCATCACTCATCATTCATCACTCATCATTCCTCATTCATCATTTTCTTTTCTCCTGCTCGCTCCGCTGCGCGAGATCTTGTTGATCTTGTAGATTTGCCGCTTGCGCGGGGGTCTGTCTCGGTTAATCTTTATTCTCCTGCTTCGCGAAATCTGGTAAATCTTGTAAATTATTCGCTTCGCGGCTTGCCTCTCAACTCATAAATCATAATTCATAAATCATAATTCATCACTCCCCGCTCCCAACTAATTCTTAATTCTTAATTTTTAATTTTTAATTTTTAACTCCTCACTCATCACTCATCACTCCTCACTCATCACTCCTCACTCCTCACTCCTCACTACTCCACAATGAACCGTTTCCCGTTCTTGTATCCTACCACGAAGGCGTCCTTGAAGGGGGTGGTCTTCTTGATGGTGGCGCAGCGCTTCTTGGCGTCGGCCACGGTGTTGTATTTGCCGGCCATGTAGATGTAGACGTTGCCGGACCTCACATAGGTGAAGTCGCGGATGCCGTGCATCTCGCTGTCGCCAGCCTTGAAGATGGTGTGCGAGGTGCAGTACTGTACGCGGTAGAAGATGCCGCGCACGGCCTTGTCTTCCTTGGCGGGCTTAGCGGGCTGCTGTGCCGCGGGAGCGGGTTCCGGAGCGGTCTGCACGACACGGCGGTTCGGCGTGGCCTGGGTGCCTACCGGCGACACGGCATTGGCCTGACGGCGCACCACCCAGGCATCCTTGAAGGGAGTCTGCTGCTGCACCCTGCTGCAGTATTCGGAGGCGTCGGCGAAGGTGGCGTAGCGGCCCACCGAGTAGCAGTAGAGGTTGCCGTTGCGTGCCACCATGACATCCTTTATGCCCTTGAACTCTGCGTCGTCCTTGGCCAGCTCGTTGATGGAGGTGAGGAACTGCACGGTGAAGAACACCGTCTCGTTGGCAGCGGCGGTGTTGCGCGGGGCCTCGAGGGCGGTGGGGGCCGGAGTATTCTGAACTACCGGTTCAGGTTCAGGTTCGGGCTTAGGTTCCGGCTTGGGGGCTTCGACCTTTACGGGTTCGGGCTTGGGCTCGGGCTTCTCCTCGACAGTCATGACGGGTTTCTTCTCCTCGACAGTCATGACGGGTTTCTTCTCCTCGGGAGCGGGCTTCTTGACCTCGGCGACGGCGGGCGTCTCCTCGACGACGGGCTTGGGCTCGGGCTCAGGCTGCACCTTGGCGCTCTTGGGGGCTCCGGGGATGTCGATCTTGGGATTGGCGATGCGGTTGGTGCCCTCCTCGGTGGCCTTGTAGTTCATGAAGGCGTTGAAGAGGCTGATGGCGATCTTGGCCTGGCCCTCGTCGCTGATCATGAAGGCCTCCTCGGCGGGGTTGCTGATGAAGCCCACCTCGGTGAGCACCGAGGGGCAGGTGGTCTTATAGAGCACGAAGAGCTCGGCCTGCTTGACGCCGCGGTTGATGGTCTTGATGTTCTGCTTGTACTGGTTCTGTATGGCCTGTGCGAAGTTGAGGCTCTTGTCGAGGTAGGCGTTCTGGAACATGGCGAGCATGACGTAGCTCTCGGGCGAGTTGGGGTCGAAGCCCTTGTAGGCCTCGTTCTTCTTGTAGTCGGACTCGAGGAGTATGTCGGCGTTCTCCTTCTTGGCCACCTCGAGGTTGGCACGGCTCTCGGAGAGACCCATGACGAAGGTCTCCACTCCCGTGGGCGTGGCGGTGGGGTGCGAGTTGGCATGGATGGAGATGAAGAGGTCGGCCTTGTTGCGGTTGGCGATATGGGCGCGCTCGGCCAGCGAGATGTCGACATCGGTGGTGCGGGTGTAGATGACCTTCACGTCGGGGTAGTTGTCGGCGACGAGCTTGCCGAACTTCTTGGCGATGGAGAGGACCAGGTCCTTTTCCATGATGCGTCCGCCCCTGGCGCCGGGTTTGGCACCGCCGTGACCGGGGTCTATGACCACTGTGCGCACGCGATAGGACTCTTTTTTTTGCGAAAAAGAGGGTGTCACAAAGAGGGTCAGGGCCAGAAAGAAGGTCAATAAGCGTCTCATATTCAGTTCGATATTTTTATATTTTTTCATTTGCATAAATAGTTCTATCTTTGCAAATCGAAAATGCAAAGATAAGAAGATTTTTTTGAATGAAAAAATAATGTTTTAGGAGCGGGTTGAAAAGAGAGAAAAACATAGCAAAAAAAGGGGACTTTAAGGTCGCTAAGGTCCTTAAGGACTTTAGGGACTTTAAGGACTTTAAGGACCTTAAGGACTTTAAGGACAATTCTCAATTTTCAATTTTCTTCACAGGATTATCTTTATTCTTCAAGGTGTTGCCTCATCAAGTTCGGCAGGCATACCACAGTTCCTCTTCGAGGTGCAATTTTCCTGCCTGGCTCCAAAGGAGACACGGCCTGCGACCGCAGTGGAGCAAATTTTCAATTCTTCTCCTGCTCTTCCTCCTCCCCTTACCTCTCATGGCGCAGAGCGACATCGACACCCTGGCGCCCGTGGCGCGCGACGGCGTGGACCACATCATCAAATACAACGCCCGCGACTCGGTGGCCATGGACCTCAAGAGCCGCCGCGCCTTCCTCTACAGCGACGGCACCATAGACTACGACAGCCTTCTCCTCAAGGCCGACCGCATCGACGTGGACTTCGACCACCACACCCTCCATGCCAACGGCACCCTCGACAGCGCCGGCCACACCGTCGGACGCCCCTTCTTCAAGCAGGACGGCACCGAATACCACGCCGACAGCATCACCTTCAACTACGACAACAAGAAAGGCATCATCCACGGCGTCATCACCCAGGAGGGCGAGGGATTCCTCCACGGCCAGAAAGTCAAGAAACTCAACGACAGCGTGATGTACCTCAGCGGTGGCAGCTACACCACCTGCAACTACGCCCACCCCCACTTCGCCATCAACTTCACCAAGAGCAAGCTCATCGCGGGCGACAAGATCGTCACGGGACCGGCATGGCTCAGCATCGAGGACGTGCCCACACCCATCGCGCTGCCCTTCGCCTTCTTCCCCATCACCAAGAGCCGCCAGTCGGGCGTGCTCTTCCCCTCTTACGGATGGATGAACTACCGCGGCTACTACCTCAAGGACGGCGGCTACTACTTCGCCCTGGGCGACAACTGGGACCTCTCGCTGCTGGGCGACCTCTACACCAACGGCTCGTGGGCCCTCGAGGCACGCAGCAACTACTTCAAACGCTATAAGTACAAGGGCGCCTTCGACGTCCGCTACGGCATCACCTACCAAGGCATCCGCGGCGACAGCACCACCTTCAGCCAATACAGCGACTTCAAGTTCGTCTGGCGCCACGAACAGGACGCCAAGGCCAACCCCTACTCGCGCTTCTCGGCCGACGTAAACCTGCAGAGCCGCAACTACAACCGCACCACCCTCAACCGCGACGACTACTTCAACTCCACCACCACGTCGTCCATCAACTTCAGCACCAAGCTGGGCTCCTACTTCAACCTCTCGGCGTCGGCACGCGAGAGCTACAACGTGCAGACCGGCGTGATGAACATCAAGCTGCCCTCCCTCTCGCTCTCCTCCATCACCGTCTACCCGCTGCGGCGCAGCGACCCCGTGGGCGGCTACCGCTGGTACGAGAACCTCTCGCTCTCCTATGTCCTCAACGCGGAGAACAACATCACGGCACAGGACACCGACCTCTTCAAGCAGACCACCCTCGACCGTATGCAGTACGGAGTGAGCCACTCCATCCCCCTGTCGCTGAGCGTCAAGGTCCTCAAGTTCTTCAACTGGACCACCAGCGTCAACTACAACGAGCGGTGGCACTGGAGCACCATCAACAAGAGCTACGACAACAGCACGGGTGCCGTGACCATCGACACCGTGAGGGGCTTCCGCGCCAACCGCGACTTCAGCGTCTCCTCGTCGCTCTCCACACGCGTCTACGGCATGTTCCAGTTCAAGAGCGGCCCGCTGAAGGCCCTGCGCCACGTCATCAACCCGACGCTCTCCTTCAGCTACCACCCCGACTTCGGGGCCGCAAGCCTGGGATGGTGGCGCCAATATACCGACACCACGGGCTATGTCCACCGCTACTCCATCTTCGAGCAGAGCCTCTACGGCGGCCCGCCCGACGGCCGCAGCGGCGCCGTACGCCTCTCCATAAGCAACAACCTCGAGGTCAAATGGCAGAACCCCTTCGACACCACCGCCGAGGTGAAGAAGATACCGCTGATAGAGAACCTCACGCTCTCCATGGGCTACGACCTCGCCAAAGACTCGCTCAACCTCTCGGCCCTCACCGTCAGCGGCCGCACCACCCTCTTCCGCAACGTGGTCATCAACTACAGCGGTTCCTTCAGCCCCTATGTCATCGACTCGCTGGGCAACATCCACAACGAGCTGATGTGGAACAAGGAGCGGCGCCTCTTCCGCACCGAGAACTCCACCTGGAGCACCCAGCTGTCGCTGAGCCTCAACAACAACACCTTCTCCGGCGGCAGCGACCAGCGCAGCGGCGGACGCCCCGCCACGGCCATCCTACAGACGCCCTACAACTACAACCCCGTGCTCATGACCGGCGGCTACTACGACTTCTCGGTGCCGTGGAACATCAGCCTCAGCTATAACCTCAACTACGTCAACCGCTTCGTGGCGCGCGAGATGCACCTGGAGCACGAGACCACGCAGAGCATCAGCCTCTCGGCCAACGTCAGCCTCACCAAGAACTGGCGCATCGCCGCCAGCACGGGCTACGACTTCGTCAACCACGGCATGTCGTACACCACCGTTGACGTCTACCGCGACCTGCACTGCTGGGAGATGCGCTTCAGCTGGGTGCCCTTCGGCTACTACCAGAGCTGGTTCTTCCAAATCAATATCAAAGCCGACGCCCTCAAGGACGTCAAATACGAAAAACGGCAGAACTACCAGGAGAACACCGGGTATTATTTAAGATAGCCTAGGAGCGCCTAGGACCGCTTAGGAGCGCCTAGGATAGCCTAGGACCGCTTAGGCTAACCTAGGACCGCTTAGCTATCCTAGGCATGCCTAGGAGCGCCTAGGAGCGCCTAGGAAAGCCTAGGCCACCTAGGACCGCCTAGCCTTTAGAGTGTCTCTTTCAGAGACACCAAGAAATCTCTGACTTCCTGAAGATTTTTGACGACCTCCATCTTGGGGTCTTCGACGGGCCGCTGGCGCATCTGCTCGCGGGCGCCCTCGAGGGTGTAACCACACTCGCGTGTGAGGTAATGGATACGGCGCAGCATCTCGATATCATGCTCCGTGTAACTGCGGCTGCCGCGGCGGTTCTTGGTGGGACGGATGCAGTCGAACTCCGTCTCCCAGAAGCGCAACACCGACGGTGCCACATCGAGCATCGCCGCCACCTCGCCAATAGAATAGTATAGTTTTTTGTCCATGTCTTTTCTTTCTTTTCTAGGCTTTTCTAGGACCGATTAGGCTATTCTAGGCACTCCTAGGCTATTCTAGGACCGCTTAGGCTATCCTAGGACCGCTTAGGCTATCCTAGGCTATCCTAGGCAGGCCTAGGTGATCCTAGGTGATCCTAGGTTTTCCTAGGTTTTCCTAGGAGTGCCTAGCTTCTCCTAGGAATTTTTCTAGTTCTGCGATTCTTTTCTTCAGTTGTTGGTTCTCTGCTTCCAGAGCACGCAGGCGGGCGTCGGCCTCCTGGCGGTAGCCGGTACGGGCGGCGTGCATACGCTCCTTGATGCCTCCTTCGGTCACGAAACGCTGCTCCAACTTCTCGATATAGGTACACATCATCTTGTCGGTCTGGTGACAGAGCGTAAGCAGCAGGTTGGCCATCTCCTCGTCATCCATCTTAGACACCAAAGGGGCATAGTCGGCATAGTCGTTGTGCGAGTGGCAGAAGTCGCGCAGGCGCTGCTGCCGGTCGCTATCAGCAGGCCATAATGCCAGGTGGCGGGTGTTGAGGTAGTCGCGGTAGTCGGAGCGCAGCTCCTGCAGGCTGCCACGGGCCACGTTGAGCAGCTTGATCTCCATCTCGGAGCTGGTCTGGCCATCTTCGCTGCCCTCCACGATATTCTGTTTGCCGCTGCGGGCGGCCTGTACCATCTGGTCTACTGTGCGGTCACCATGGGAGGGGAGAAAGCGGTGGCAGAACTCCACTGTCAGCTGGTAGATGGCGTCGCTCTTCCGATAGATGAAGAGGTCTTTCCACACTACGGGAGCCTTCAAAACCTTTCCCTTGGTGTTGTATTCCATGATATGATGTTTTTTAGGTTAATGATTCTTGTTTTTGTTTTCTTTTTTTCTAGGCCCTCCTAGGAGCGCCTAGGAAAACCTAGGATTGCCTAGGATAGCCTAGGAGCACCTAGGGCATTTGCAGTATCGGGGCGGTGGAGCCGGTGGGGAGGAGCCAGCTGTAGCCGCCGGAGGGTTTGCCGTCGGCGTTGAGGCGGGTGACGAGGGCGTTCTCGCCGGAGGTGGCAGCGGCATTGGCGGTAGTCACGATGGTGACACCTCCCTGGGCGCCGCCGTTGACAAGGTAGCAACGGTCAAAGGCGTTAGTGAGGGCAGTACCTGTGAGGGTGGTGGCACCGTAGAACTTGTCGCCCGAGGAGGTGACATAGGAGTAGCAGTTGGTGATGCTGCCGCCGGTAATCTTGCCCACGATGCCGCCCTTGAGGTCGACGGTGGGATCGTAGTGTATCAGGCTGACGTTATGGGCGTAGCTGTTCTCTATGCTGCCGCCCGTCATGATGGCCACCAGGCCGCCGGCGATGCGGGTGCCCGAGACGCTGGAGAGCTCCACCTGTGCGTAGCTGTTGTCGGCATAGCAGTTGATGATCTGGCCGCCAACGAGCGAGTCGACGATGCCGCCGGCGCAGAGGCCAGCGATGTGGCCGTTGATGCGGCAGTTCTCTATCTTGGCATTATTGCCTCTGTTGTTGTGGACAATACCGGCCACGACGCCCGTGGAGGTGAGGTTGCCGCCGCCGAAGTAGCAGTGCTGCACGGTGCCCTTGTTGTCGTAGACGATGGCACCCCAGTTGGCGATGGAGGAGGCGATATTGGCGTTGTAATAGCAGCGGCTCACAGTGCTGTTGTTCAGGTAGCAGATGCCGGCGACGCGTGTGAGGGCGTCGGCGGCGGTCGTCACGTTCATCGGTGCCGTAGCCTGGCAGTCGACGATGGTGCCGTTATTGGTGAGGCAGATGCCGGCGATGGCATGGCCGTTTTCGGTCCTCATCCTGGCCTGGCAGCGGCAGCCGTCGATGGTGCCGCTGTTGGTGACGCAGATGCCGGCCAACCCGTCGTTCTGCGAGACGATGGTGTCGCCGCTGGCAGGGGTGCTGACGACACAGTTATTGATATGTCCGTTGTTGGTACGGCAGAAGGGGCTCTTGCCGACACCGGTGCTGCCGTAGTGGGCGTTGCTCTTGACGGTGAGGTTCTCCACGTAGCCGGTGGTCTTGATGCTCTCGAAGATAGGCCAGGAGCTGTTGTTGGTGATGCCCGGGGCAGACTGTGCCGAGACGGCGGTGATGTGGCCTTCGAAGTTATTTATCGACGAGGTCCAGTTGTCGACATCCAGCACGAGGTTGGAGCGCATGATGCGAATATAGGTGTTGGGCGTGATGAGCATATTGTTGATGTAGCGCTTGCCCTCTCCGTCGGGATTGTTGTAGCAGTTGCGGAGGTACTGGAGGTCGGCGACGCTGTAAATCTTGAAGGGGCGCGTGACCGAGCCGGTGCCCACGAGGCCTGGGGAGCCCGCGCCGGCGCCATCAGCCGACCATGCGGTGATGCCCATGGCACGCATGTAGGTGATGCCTGCACGGCGGGTACTGACGGTGAAGTTCTTTTTGCAGTGGCCCTGGTTCGACACCACATCCATCTCAAGCTTGTATTCGGTGGTGACGCTGCGGTCGCCGAGGGCGGGGAGCACGAGGTAGAAGCTCAACACCGTGTCGTTACCGAGGGTGCGGCCATTCTCGCCGCAGGTGATGGAGACTTCATTGCTGGTGCCACCGCTGAGGTATGGCTCATAGGTGTTGAAGTTGTGCACCGTGAAGGCGCCGGAGAGTTTTTTCCCGGTGGTCTCGGTGAAGTTGATTTGTGAGACTTTGGCCGCCGTGGTGTTGTTGTAGAGCTGTATGCGCACGATGGCGGCGAGGGAGTGGAAGTCAAGGTTGAAGGCTTCAGAGCCAGGGTCACCGTCCCAGTGGCCGCCGTACCAGCCCACCATGGGGAAGTCTCTGCGCGAGAAGGTGGAGTCGTTGCGCAGGCGCTGTGTGGCGGAGAGCTGGAGGGTGGGATTATCGAAGTAGGGAGCCGCGGCCTTGCCCTTGATGACGTTGCCAGAGTTGTAGGGGTGGAGACCGAGGAACTTGGAAGAGCCGTCGGGCAGGGCGGCGAGGAAGACGCCGCTGAAGTCCTCATAGTCGGATCCGGGGCTGGAGTTCACCAGGTCGCCCTTGGTGGCGAAGGTGCCTTCGCCGTTATTAATCGACTTGTCAGAGGCAATGCTGATCTCGTCGCCTATCTCCCAGAAGATATACTCCTCGTTGATGAGCACCACTTTGCTGCCGTCGTCGTTCCTGAGTTGCTCGATGGTGGCGTTGATGGAGATATCGCGCGTGTGCACGAAAGCCTCCCTTTCGCAGGCCACAAGGAACACAACCGTCAGTAATGGGAGTAGATATTTAAGGTGTTTCATTTTGTTTATCTGTTTGCTTTATCTAACGACAACTATATTTTTTTTCAACGACAACAAAGACAACGCAGACAACAGTGCTTGCGCATGCTCTGCTTGCAAAGGAGATAGAAGGAGATAGATGAAGATAGAAGGAGATAAAAGACAATAGTTATGTTGCAGAACTTGGTATTGTCCTCTATCTTCCGCCGCTAAAAGCGGCATATCTCCCTTTATCTTCCTATATCTTCTTAACATACGAGACTTGAATATATTAACTTTTCACTAAGAATTAGTCCCATTCGCCGGTGGTGTATTCGCCTCGGTCGTCGGTGTATTCCGACACCTCGTCGACGGTGCGCATCGAGCGGCGGTCGGTACCTTCGATAAGGACATAGTCCTTCGTGGTGACGTCGCGCAGCGCCACCGTCGTCGCATAGCCTTCCTCGGGCATGTAGCTATAGAGCTCCAGATCCGGTTTAATATATCTTCTTTTCATTTCTTTGTTTCTTTCGTTATTGCGTTATAACGTGATAACGTCATAACGTTATTATCGTTATTTGCTATTGAATTATCGTTGTTTTATGATCTTCTGTATCACCACCTCCTTGGGCATGTGGACGCGGATAAAGTAGATACCGGAGGTGTAGGGCCTCATGTCGACGGTGATCTTGCTTGTGTTGGAGGCGTCGTAGTCCTGCAGGCGGCGGCCTTCGTTGTCGTAGACCTCCACATGCGACATGCCGTCGGCCTCGACATACACCACACTGATGGTGGGGTTGGGGTAGGCGTTGACCTTCGAGCCCTCCTCGTTGGGATCCTGTCCATTGGCGAAGACGAGGGTGAGGGTCACCACGCTGTCGCAGCCGTAGGCCGTGCTGAGGGTGTCGTGGAGGATGATGAGGGAGTGGCCGGCACTGTCGTGGGTCATCTCGAGCGACTGCAGGTCGTAGCTGCTGAGGGCGAAGCCGTTGTCATAGTAGCCCTCGTCGAGCGAGGCGCTGTCGCTGAGGAAGACCTCGGTGCCGTAGTGCAGGCGTATGGTAGCCGTGAGGGTGCTGTCGACCATCTCGACAGAGTCGATGATGCGCGACGTGACGACGGTGTCGCTGGTGTAGACGATGTCGTCGAGCAGCACCTCGCCGCAGCCGTCGAGGGTCGCGGTGGCGTAGACGGGGATGAGGTCGGGATCGCCGAAGACGGGGTATCCGCCGTTGGCGCCCACGAGGTCGCTGCGCCAGGTCTTGAAGTTTCCGCCCTGGGCGTTCTGCTCACGCACCCATTTGTTGAGGACGCGCGTGAGGTTGTTGACGCCGTAGACGGGTTCTTCGAGGGTCACCTTGTTGCCGCTGCCGCTGAAGGAGGAGATGTCGGAGAGCGAGGCATTGCCACTGACATCGCCCACGGCGTTCTTGGCGTCGCCCAGCGGGTAGTAGTTCTTGTTGGCCTTGCTGTTCTGGCCCATCGTGGCGGCCACGCCGCCGTCGTTGTTGCTGCCCTGCATGAGGCCGTAGACGTAGTTGTTCTCCAGCACCGTGTTCTCAGCGTGACCCACCACGCCGCCGATGTTCTGAGCCAGGCCAGCGTTGCGGATGTGGATGTAGTTGTTGGCGATATAGCCCTGGCCGTTGCTCTTGCGGAGGAAGGCGAAGAGACCTTCGGGACCGCTGCCTGTAGCCTGACCCACGGCGCCGCCGAAGTCTTGGACGTTGGCGCTGAGGGCCACATTGATGTCGCTATTCGTGGCGTAAGAGCTCTTGGCCTGGCCGGCGAGACCACCGATGTAGAGGGCGTCGACGGCGAACTTGATGTTGTCGACCGACACATTGTCGATGGTATCCTTGACCGACTGGCCGAAGATGGTACCCGAGGTATAGTGGGTGGTGATGATGGAGGTCTGTGCGCCGCCACCTTGACCATTGGTGAGCTTGTCGACAGCCACCTTGGAGATGTGCGAGTTCTTCGACGTGGCCGCCAGGGCGCTGGCGTACTGGCCGCCGCGGACGAAGACATTCTGCAGGTTGATGCCCTTGACGCGGGCGCCGTCGAGGAATGAGAAGACACCCACGTTGTCCATGTCGGGCTCGTCGACGATGAAGCCCTTGATGGTGACGTAATCGGCGGTGAGGGCGGCGGTGTCGGCCACTGCCTCACTCACGCCGATGAAGTCGCCGCGGAAGCCATACTGCAGCGTGCCCACGGGCGTCCAACGGAACATCTTCATGTCGTAAGGCGTGCCGGCGGCATCCTTCTTGTGGATGTAGACGGTGTTGAAGCGCATGGGACGAGCCTGGACGCCGTTCAAGCCGTTGACCACGGAGATGAACCAGGCCAAGCCGTTTTCATTATATATATGTACGTCGCCGTGGTAGGTGGTCACGTAGCCTGCCTCCGTGGTGGCGGTCGGCGGCTCAGCGCCGTCGAGTACGGTGTACTCGGTCACCGTCGGGCGAGTGGTGTAGTTGTACTCGGTCGACAGGGCGGCGCCGCCAATGGTGGAAGTCTTCACCTGGTCCTTCCAGTATTTGTCGGGACCGTAGTAGGCTATCACGTCGTCGTCGTGGCCGGGCACCACGTAGGTGGCGGGGTTGGTGGTGTAGGGGTTGAAGCTCCACATCAGGAAGTGCTGTCCGAGGCTCTTGTTGGCGAAGGTCTTGAGGGTAATCTTGTCGCCCTCGCAGAAGAGACGGCTAGGCAGGGCCACACTGTCGGTGTTGCTGTTGTACTGGTAGACGCGGAAGTCGCCGTCGTTGAAGGTAGCAGCGATAAGACCTGCCGAAGGATCAGCCGAGACCATGGGTGTAATTTTCACGCCGCGGAAGTAGCGGTCGCCCACAGCGGACTTGCGTGCGCCATCGTTGGCGCTATTGGTGTCAGTCCAGCCGTTGTCGGGCGAGGTGACGGGCTCCCAGAGGTCATGGACGCCCAGGTCGCTCACAAGGTGGGCGCGAATGGTGATGTTCTTCGACAATTCACACACGCCGGTGGCGTCGACAGCCGTGACTTTGACGTTTGCTGCTATAGTCTGAGGCTCGCGGCTGGTCATGACGTTATGGGTGATGAAAGTGTCGACGATGGAGGCCCAGAAATAGCTGTTGTCGCCTTCGTTGATTTTGCTCTGAACAAGGGTGTTGGCGTAGGGCTTGGTGTGTACGTGGTCGGTGCCTGCACCTTCCCAAGTGAAGGTGTAGGGCATCAGGCCGCCCTGGACGCGGTAGAGGATGGTGTCGCCACCCGTGGGGCAGGTGTTGGAGTAGAGGGGACCATAGTAGAGCACATCTTCGCCCGTGGCACCTGCCAGCGGCAGGGCGGCACCTGCCACCTGGTGGCGGAAGGTGGCGCAGCGGAAGAAGTAGAGCGCCACGTTGTTGACATTCTGGTTATAGAATACCTTGAAGCCATCGTCGCTCTGGAAGTTCTTGTTCTTGTAGACATTGTCCAAGATGGCGAAGTCGTACCCATCATTGACGGCAATACGCATGGTGTCTCGGGTAGTGGGGCCGGGGAACCACTTGCGGACGCCAATCCTCGTGTGGGTGCCCAGCGAACCGGTGATGCGGATGACGTCGCTCTGGACGTCGTTGAGTTCCTTCTCCGTAGCGCTGCCCGAGCTAGGCGCAGTGCGAGTCAGGTAGACGTTAGCCTTCTTCCAGTTGGTGTAGACCAGCGTTGTATCGAGTGTGAATTGCGACGGTATCTGCGTCGGTACATCATTGATGGTTCTGGTGATGGTTGCCATCTGCCACCATCTGACCGACGACGGATTGGTGTGCACAAGCGGATCCATCAGGCGGTTGCGGGTGATGTCGATGGCGGTGTTCTTGTGCGACTCAGGCAGCACAATCTTGCCGCCGTCGACATAGATAGCACCGTTGCCAGGGGCCTTCGCCACCGACACAGGCGTCTGGTCGTCGTAGCCTGTGATGGTGTGACTCAGGTTGTCGCGCACCGTCACATCGCCCTTAAGGGTCAGCGTGCCGCCGTCAGTAACACTGATAGCACCCATATTTTCGGAACTGAGCGGCAGGCCGCTGGCGTTGGTCTGACCAGCCTCCGAGCCGTAGGCGTTCCAGTTGTGGCGCACCAGCGTACCCTCCGAGAGGGTCACAGCACCATTGTTCTTAATCGCGATGATGGGGCCGAAGGCACGGTTGGTATCAGGTTCAAAGTGGTTCCTGTCCTTGACGGTATCAGTCCAATCATAGGTGGTCTCGCCGACGGTGATAATGTGATGGGTCTTGAAACCTGTGGGGTTGCTACCATCGACGCGCTTGATTTTGGCACCGGCGCTGCCATGGAAGTCAATGTTCTGAGCGGTGAAGAGCTTGCCCTCGCCGCTGACCACAATCATCGGGCCGCGGTAGACACCCACCTCGTCGGGCAGCTCGTGGTGGTGACCGTCATAGCGGATCACCTGTATCGGGGGACCGTCAGCACCCTGGATATGGACAGGTTTGGTGTTGATGTTCACCTGGTCCATGATGGCGATGACGTCGCCCTCCTGGTAGACGTTGCTACTCAGCGCATGCTGGAAGCTCTGCACATAGCAGTCAGGGCTCTTGCCTATAACCGTGGGGGCTTTGGCCACGCTGTCTGGCTCGCTTGATCCCAATAACTGGAGATAATAGCTGTTATCGTGGGTATAGGGTTCTACAGTATAACTGCCACGCGTCACCGAGTTGGCCGAGGCCAGATAGATGGTATCGCCGTGCGAACGAGTCTTTACATATATAGTGAAATTGTAATTGCCAGAGTTCTCACCCTTCTTCCACTTCATGCCCAGCACCACTTTGCCGAGGTATCCCTTGTCGTCATTGGCTGGGTAGACGCGCGAACCGTCGAAGAGCAGGGTCACGTTGAGGGCCGCCGAGCCACGGCCGTCGAGGACACCCAGGCGCCGGCCGTTGGGTGCTCCCTCGCTGGTCAGGTCCACCGCCGTGTTGCCATCGGCAGCAAATTTCTGCGGGTCGGTGCCTGCGGCGCGTGCGAGGCGGAAGATGTTGATATCATTCTCGTCAATGGTTGTCCAGCCGAGGTTCTCGTTCAGTTCGCCGGTGACGGCGTCGTTGGGCACCAAGTGCATACCGAACAGGTTGTTGACCTGTGTGGGTGTACGTGCAGCACCGGTGATGGTTGATTCATTTTCGGCCAGGTAGAACTTATCACTCGAGGGGGTTGAATTTCCGTTGCCGTCGGTGGGTTCCCATTTCACGCTGGTGATGAAGAGCTCGCGGTTCTCGTCGAGGGTGATGGGCAGGATGACGCGGCGGGTGAAGGTGTTGGTGACATCGTTGTTGAACATGGCCAGCACGCTGGTCTCCATGTCGCGGAAGCTCTCGATGATGGTGCTGAGGTATACCTTCACCTTGACGGGTCCCACATAGTCATTATTCTCATCATACTCGTCGAGGGTGAATTCCACGGTGCCGAGGAAGGTAGTGCTGAAGGTGGGGCTGTAGGTGAGCAGCAGGTCCATGGTAGGCATGATGCGGTCGCCCGACGCCACTTTCGGCGAGCAGAAGCTGGCCGACGCGTTGTAGTAGGAGTTGCCCGAGAGCACTGTAGTACTCATCGCTTCGTTTACACCGGAGGGCATCACATAACGGCCTGCATTGGTTTCAAAATTCTCGCCCGGCTGCAGCACGAGACCGAAGGTATTGTCGGGATAGTTCAGTATCAGACTTCTGCCCGTGAGCAGCCCCCCTTCTTCAAGGGATGCTTTCTTCCACGAACCCTTATCATTCACGTTGGTACCAGCGCTATAGTCCGTTGCCAGCGTGGCGAAGTCGGTAGTGGTGGACCAGGCCTCATCCACGAGGTTTGCCGTCGAGTTGGAACCGGAAATGATGATACCGTCATTGTTGAACTTGTAGTAGTGGCCTGTCGAGGTGGCAGGGAGCGTGATGCTCGCTTTTGCCAGAGCCAGGTTGGTATCGCTTGGTGTTCCTATCTTGACATTTACATCCTCCGCCAGCTGTGTGGGGTCAATATGGGCGCGGATAGCCGCCTCACGAAGACGAACGCCGGTGCCGACCTTCCACTCGCGATAGTCGGAATTTGCAGCAGAACCCGTGTAATTCTTGAATGGATATTCTGCATCATCATGATTCTCTGATGTGTAATCCTCCCATATTACAGGAAATCCACCAAGGTCATTAGTATATTTATTACTTGTGTCACAAGGTGACGAGAAACCGCATAACCCAATGTCTTCAGGGTCATCAGATCCGTAGAAATCAAACAAGGACACTATTTCACCACCCAAATTAGTGGCTGTCGCTTGTGCTGTAATTGAGGATGAATACCCCGCGGGAGTGAAGACATGGCCATAGCCATATACATTACCTGGAGTGAGGTTATTTTCTGCTCTAATCGTAAAGTCTATACCATTATTTAAAATTAGTAGGGTGTGCTGCTTGGTAGCTACGATGGGGTCTACCACATAGGTGGCTCCACATGTTGTGGCTGTCGTTCCACAAGCATCCTCACTGGTTTCAACACGTCGTATATCCACTTTGTGTACTAATTGTAATGCGCCAGTATTATCAAGCGGTTCTTGATAGAAATAGAGATTAGAAACCTTATCTACCTTGGCATCATATTCTGCCACATTGAAACCACGGAAGCCCATATCGTGCGCTCTCAGTATAGAATAAGGCTCGCTGATGTAGGCATCTGTTGCATCGGTGGCACCGAGGTAGTGTACTGCTGTATTATGCGAGAAGAAATGATCTGCACGCTGTACCGATTCAAGTTCTTTTGTAGGACGGCAATTGTCGAGTTCACCGTAATTCCAGAGGTCAATATCACTCCTCACATCGCCTCCCTTCACCGAGGTACCGCTGCCGAAGAGACTCTTTCTGATGTTCATCTGCGGATTGGGGTTGAGCTCGTCGGCACTGGTATTGTAGCCCTTGCCGTCGATGCGTATCATGCTCTCGCCGCCCTTGAAGCCTGCGGTGGTAAAGCTCGACGAACCCGCACCGGCACCCCAGTTAGCACCCGCATAGACCGAGTGGTTGAGCACCACGGGGGTCTCGACCAAGGCATCCGACAGGCTGCCTTTCTCGCCGGGTTTAAAGATCCAGTAGGCGCTGTCCACAGTGCTCTTGGCGCCGCTGCTATAGGAGCGGGTATAGGCCACACAGCTGTCGATGGCATCGGTACCTACGTTGACATACACCGAGCCGTAGGTGGTGCCGAGGTATCCGGCGCCATAGAGGTTGCTCTCCACGGTGCCACCCTTCATATTGATGATGGATGAGGGACGTAGCGTAGTTTCTGACAATAAAACTCCTGTGCACTCACTTGAATAGCCGTCGTTGACGCTCTCCGAGCCGCCATAGAGGCTCATGTGCACATTGCCGCCGTCCATGTTGACCACCTTCAGACCATAGACCAGTGCATCGGTGGACGAGCCGTCGCGGCCGCTGGCGCCACCGAAGACGTTGTTACGGAAGTCACCGCCATGAATGTTGGTGATGACGTAGGCGTAGTCGAGGGGGTTGGTGTGGGCCTGGCCGGTGGTGCGATCCGTGTCAGGAATCTTGTGGCCGTGGACATCATACTCATATTCGCGGCTGGCATTTTTCTTGTAGGCCCAGGTGGAACCCATTCTGCCGCCGCCGTAGAGGTTACCCTCCACCGTGCCATTGTCGAAGTTTATCTCCACATACTCGTTGTTGGGGCGGTGGATATGGCGTATCACAGGATTCAACGGATCGCTGGTATCGTCGGCGTAATTACCGCTGTTGTATGCGTTGTCGGCATAGTATCCATTGCCAGCACCGTAGATATTGGTGAAGATACCCGAATGGATGTTGATGACGCTCTTGTAGACGTCGCCGGCGAAGTCGTTGCCGCCGAAGAGGTTCTTCACCAGCTTGGCGCCCTTGAAGTCGAGGTGCGCGGTGCCGTGGACGTCAGCGCCCCAGCAACCACCGTAGAGCTCATCGAAGGGGGTGTTCCATCCTTCATGGGTGTTGATGTAAGTATTCTCGACGTCACCGCCACGGCCGCCGCCGTAGGCTTTGCCGCCAGCCACGCTCTCGGCGTGGTAGAGGTCGACATGCGTCGAGCCGTTGATGTCGCCGTAACGGCCTCCCCGGAGGTCGCGCTGGTTGAGGTCACTGAAGTTACCCATGCCGCCGCCGTAGAGGATGCCGGCGAGGTGGAGCGGGTGCGGAACATCGGGGTCTTTAGCAAAGACCACGGTGTCGTTGACCACCACATGGGTGGCGTTGCAGTCGGCCATAGCGCCGCCGCCATAGATGCCGTTGAACTCACCGCCCGCGGTGACACCCACGGTGCCGCCCCAGAGATTGACATTAGCGCTGTCGACGTCGGGACGCGATGCCGTGGCGTAGCGACGGCTGTGCACCACCAGACGCCCATCGACGGTTTCGGTCCATGCGGTGTCGTTTCGGGCCACCGAGCCGTAGGGGTAGATATTGTAGAGGCTGTCGCCCACCTCGACATAGTCGTAGCGGCCGTCGGAGCCACCGAAGAGGTTCTTCACGGTGCCGCCGCTGATATCGATACGGGTGTAGCCCTTGACGGCTCCAGAGATGTCGTTGCCGCCGAAGACGTAGTTGATGCCTTCAGTATGGGTATTCTTGACCTCGACGAAGGTGTTGCCTTCGACGTCGCTCATGCGACAGCCGCCGAAGATGGTGTCTATCACCCTGGCGTTGACACTCTCGACCACGACGTGCGTCGAGACATCCTTGACGGGTTTGCCGAGAACGTCATTGAAGTCGTTCTTCTTGGCGGCCATGACACCGTTGTTGCAACCGCCGTAGACGGTCTTCACCTGTCCCTTGAGGAGGCGTATGTCGGGCACTGCGTTGCGCATGTCGTCGATGTTGTTGCCGCCGAAGATGGTGCGGACGGCATAGACATCGGCACCCGTCTGGGCACCTTCACCGTCAGGGTCTTCATTGTTGAGCAGCACCACGACGCCGGTTTCCACACCCACGCCATTACCGCCACCGAAGACGGTGTCGATGCCCACAGGGCTATGAGGATTCTCTGTGTAGTGGTGGGGACCCGAGGTATGGATGTCGATGAAGGAGGACGACTGCTGAGGCAGGAGGTTACGTCCTGTGATAGGTTCGCAGTAGCTAATCTCTTCGAAATGAGGCCTGTCTTCGTGGTAGTTGTAGGCGCCGTTGCCCGAGCCATAGACGCAGTGGATGCGAGGAGTGTCGTTGATGCGGAGGTAGGCCGTGTAGAGGGCGTTCCAGGAGCCGTCGTGCGTGTTGAGGGGGGTAATGCCGTCGGAGGCCACCATGTCGGCGTAAGCAAGATCAAGGGCTTGCTCGTGGGTCTTGCCTTGAGCTCTGTAGCGGTCATAGTCGTTGGTGTTATAGTAGGCGCTGAAGGTCGTGGTGGAGCCGGTGCAGTCGTTGCCGGCGAAGAAGGAGCCGTCGTACTGCGTATTGCCTTGGATGGTAAGGTAGGTCAGACCGTAGATGTCGCTCTGGAATCCGCCGCCGAAGCCGTTGCCCAGCACATGGCCGCCCGTGGCCAGGAAGCGCACAACGCCGCTCTTTTCGCCACCGGGGATAGTAAACTCTTGCTCCACGCGCGTGCCGTAGGTCTGCGACTCAGGGTCGGTGTCGAGTCGTTTGATGAGACCCTTTGGGCCTTCGAAGCCCACATTGGCATGCACAGCGCCGGCCACCGTCTGGCCCAGGATAAGGCCACCCTTGAGGTAGAAGTTGACGCGGTTGTGCGTGGGGAAGAGCATGTGCTCGAAGTCGTTGTAGGGGTCGTAACTCTCGGCGTCGTCGCTGGCGTAGGTGTCGTAGAGAGGCTTGTCGTCGTAGTGGCCGGGCTTGTCGGGGTCTTCGCAGTGGTAGTAACCATCGGAACCCGACACGGCGTCGCCCACCACCAGGGTGTTGCCACCGAGGAAGAGGTAGGCGCCCTCGTTCTCGGTGGTCGAGCCGATGTCGCCCGAGACGTCGTTACCGCCGTTCACATAGCCGTAGATACCGCCCATGAGGTAGACGCCGCACGAGTTCTTGATATTACCCATGCGGGAACCGCCGAAGACGTAGTCGCAGGTGATTTGCGAGTTCTCCAATGCGGTGACGAGGGTGCCCACCTTGCTGGGGAGGGTCCGCTTGCCGTAGAGGGCGGCCCAGCCGTCGGCCTTGGGGGTACCGTCAGTATTGAGGTCGAAAGCATCGGCGATGAGGTAGTTGTAGAGCGGATTGGGGAAGAGCATATTGTCGCCACAGCCGAGATAGTTGCCGTCGAGGGCGGTGCCTGTGCCGCTGACGGGGCCCGTGACGTTAAAGAGATTGTCGTTGGTCATGTCACCCTCGTTGCCGCCACCATAGACACAGCTGATGCCGCCGGAGTGGAGCTGGATGGTAGTGATGTTGTCCATGTCGGCCGAGTTGTTGCCGCCGAAGAGGCAGCGCACATTGTACTGGCCTTCCTCGGGATGGAAGTTGTCGGGACCGTAGCTGTCGAAGAAACTGGGGGTGCTTTCGTATTTCGCCACCCAGCCTGTGCCCATATTCTTGAAGGAGGGGTAGGTGGTGTTGGACATGATGTAGTGGCCGTCGTAGCCGAAACCGGTGCGCTGATTCACGCCATCGCCGCCCATAAGGCACTCCACAGTGCCGATGGGGTTCTTCACGGTGGCCTTGTTGCCGCCCAGGTAGGCGGTGTCGATCATACCGCCGCTGATGGTGACGTTGGCGTGGGAACCGTCGACGAGGTTGCCGCCGCCGAAGAGGTAGCGGATGCCGAAGTCGCGTCCGTAACCGTTGAGGTAGGTGTCAGCGTACTCCTTGTCGGCGGGAATAAGCTTAGTGTCGTGGACGTTGACGAAGACCGTCGAGGTGTTGGCCACGGAGCCACCCACATTGTTGCCGCCGAAGACGGCATAGCAGGTACCGCCGTTGAAGTCGATGGTGACGCCGTTGGCGGGATTTTCCTCGTTGGACTCGACGCCGATGAAGGCGTTGCGGGCGCCGCCGAAGATGGTGTCGATGAGGATGTAGTCGTTGTGCCAGTGCGTCGAGTCGCCTTCGGCGTCGACGAAGAAGGTGGCGTTGCCGCCATTGTCCTTACCCTCGGGGACACCCACAGTGATGTGGGCCGTCTTGATGTAGGGGATGGTGCCGTCGCCGTCGTCGCCGGTCTCAGCCTGGTCCACCAGGTCGGGACGACCGATGTAGAAGGGGGTGTATTCGAACTGGTGGTTAGTCACGGGGGTCAGGCTGCTCCATTCGCTCTGGTCTTTGTTGATGCGGTCGGCCTCGTCATTGGTTAGCGCTGTCAAGTAGCCGTCGGGATACTTATGCCAGGGGTAGACCTTGCCGTTGAAGTAGTAGGCGCTGTACATCAGCGACGTGCTCTTCATCTTCCAATAGGGGTTATAGTACCCGCCCGTGGCCTCGTCGTAACCGGCGTTGATGCCCTGGTAGGTATAGTAGCCGTTGCCGCCGCCGTAGACGCTGCCGATGTGCACAGGGTGATCCTTCGAGGTGAACTCGGTGCCGATGTAGAGGTTGGCACCGGCGTCGCCCTGCACCCAACCGGCGATGTCGTTACCGCCGTAGACGGTCGGGATGCTGTCGGTGCTGTGGATATAGACGGCGGTGCCGCCGGTGACGTTGGCCATGCGGCCGCCGCCGAAGAGGGCGCCACGCACCACGGGGCCTTTTTCAGGCTGGGGGGTGATACTAGGCTTGTCGAAGTGCAACGTCAGGGTGGCGGTATCACGCTGCTCGGCACCGTTCTTGTACCTCACGCGGACATAGACATAGACGGTGTGATAGCCGTTGCAAGGGGCGTCGAAGTTCAGTGTGGCCTTGCCGAGATTTTCGGGATGGGTCCTCCAGTCGAGGGTGTCGATGGAGACATAGCGGAGCGAGCGGTTGTCGACACTGAAAACAATGGAGTTCACCTGGGTCTCCTGACGGTTCGCGAGCGGAGCCGCGGCTCTCATGGTGGAGCCATCGAAGAAGTGTTCATCATAGGTAGGCACACCGGCAGAGCCAAAGACATCCGAAGTGCGGTTGTGGTAGTTGAGGTTGATACCGCGGCGGTAGGTCTCTTCCTTGTACTCGGTGTAGGCCGGCACGACAGTCATGGTCACCTTTTTATCGTCGGTGCAGACGATTTTGGCGGTGACGCTGGTACTCTCGTCTACGCCATAGTGCAGCTGGCCGTTAGCAATCTCTATGCCGGCGCCGGTGGTGACGTTGTGCGCGTCGACCTCTTTCTGCAGGCCATAGCGCTTACCGTAGTTGGGGTCACTCGAGTCATCGATAGTGGCCATCTCACGGATGTCCTCATCGTGGGGTATCACGGTGACGGGGAGCACCAGAGCGCCGTTACCGGCGGGGGAATGGCCGATGGTCTGCGTGGCACCATAGTAGTCGATTTGGCTGGAGGCTGCCACATCGTCATAGTAGCGCAGATTGGCCATGTTGGAGCTCCGGGCTGTGGTGGAATTGGTGGGGGCGTCGGCAGCAACATCGTAGGAGGTGAACTGGATGTCCTCGGGGCGCTGGTAGGAGTGGCGCGACATGGTCCAGACGGGGGTTATCTCGTGGCCTTCGCGGTCGATGGTGGAGAGCATGATCCAGTAGTAGCGGCTCTTCTTCACACCGTCGATGGTGGGGGTCTCCCACACAGCGGCGCCAAAGTCCCAGTCGTACCAGTAGCTCGATTCAGAGAGGCCGTCGCCCTTGAGGACGTGGATGACCTTCAGGTTGTTCTGCGTGCCCACGAGGTAGTAGCAGTAGGTGTTGCCCGAGGTCTCGTCATACCACTCTTGGAAGTAGTAGCCCGTGGCACCTGCAGTGCCGGTGCGCTGCCAGGCGCAGTAGATGTCGAAAGCGTTGCTTGTGGTAATCTTGGGGTTCGTCGGGTCGGTGATGTCGAGTTTAAGGTAGGTATCGCCCTTGGCGGTGATGTGGGTGACGTGCTCGGAGCCGTGGGGGTGCACCTCGAGCCAGTTTCCGCGGGCGTCGCTACGCGAAGCGTCGAAAGCCACAGGATCGCGATAGGTCTGGTCATTGTCGCTTTCCAGACCGTTCGACCACCACAGGCGGCCGTTGGTCAGCGTATAGTAGGTCTTGCTTTGGCTCTGACCCATAGCCACTCCTCCCACCAGGAGCAGCATCACGAGCGCCATAAATCGCGCACGGGCAGGTGATATATTATATTTTGCAGTTTTCAACATAATCTCAACAATTAACCCAAGTGGCCATCGTTGCGCAGCAGTCTGATACACAATACTGTGCATCAAACGGCATAACGGTGTCCACAATGCAAAGATACGAATTTTTTTCAACACTCCGAGATTTTATTAAAAGGCTATCCCTAACGGGATACATCCCCCCAAGACCGTCCCACAGACGTACCATCACCGTATCATCTCCCACCGTGGTAGGAGTTGATACGGAGTTGGTACGGAGTTGATACGGACTTGATACGGACATGGTGTTAATAATCATACAGTTACGAATGGTCGTTTTTTCGTTAGTGACGATAGACGGCTGCGGAGATTCTACTAGGCTGGTAGCCAGGCTTTTGGCAGACTGCCTTGACCGTTACGTCTGAGGAGGGTGAACCGAGGGAGAAGGTGACGGTGTTGCTATCCACATGGGTGCCATGTTGCGTGCTGCCGGCCATGTCGGTCACGGGGGTGGTACCGTCGGTAGTGTAGGTGATAGTGGAGCCCTCGGGGGCGGTGATGGTGCAGGTGGTACCTGTGATGGTCACCGTGGGGGCGCCGATCTGGAGGGAGGCGACGTTGGAGTTGAAGCATCCGCGCTGCTCGGCCTTGGCCTTGACAATCTGGGTATTGTTGATGGAGAAGGGCCCTGTGGAACCCTCTGGGTCGGTCTCAGCGATGATGCCGTAGAGGCGGGTGTTGTCCTTGAGGGTGCCGTCGGATTTGCGTCCGGGTTCGGAGCCGTCGAGGGTGTAGAGGATACGCGCGCCCATGCAGCCGTCGAGGGTAACATTGTTTCCGCTGATGGTGATGAGGGGCGTCGGGGCCTTGTCGAAGGTGGCGATGGAGGGCATCATGGAGCTGTCGATGCCGCTCTCGGAGGGGATGTAGGCGATGCACTGGATGGTGTCGTTCCAGCCGAAGCAGAAGTCGTCGTTGGCATCGGTGTAGAGGGTGCCGGTAGTAGTTGTTGGCGTGGTGCCGTCCGTAGTGTAGCGGAAGCGCACGTTGGGCGTGGCGCAGGTGAAGCCACCCTTGAGCTTGTCGCAGGTGTTGTCGAGGTAGGCCACGAATTCGGGCGGGAGGATCTGCTCCTGGTGACCCACCTGGATTTCGGTGCTGCCGTCGACGATACCGGCGGAGCCGCCGCCGTAGACGTTGGACTTGACGTCGGTGTGGCCGAAGATGCCGATGTAGGTCTCGCCGCTGACGCGTGCCGTGGTACCGAGGCCGCCGCCGAAGATGTTGCCGGTAAAGAAGGAGCCGACGCTGTCTTCGCCATCGTGGCCGATGACGGAGTTGCGCACCACGACGAGGGTGTTGCCTCGCACAGGCGCCGCAGAGCCGCCGCCGTAGAGGTTGCCGTAGACTCGCGCGCTACGGTCGTAGCCGGAGCCGTCGGGGAAGCCGCCGACGATGACACGGGGATAGGAGGTGACGGTAGCCGTGGCACCGAGGCCGCCACCGAAGACATCCCGGATTTGGACGTAGGCGGAGTCATCCATGGTGCCAGCGGGGGTTTCTCCCTCACCGACAGTGTAGTAGCGGTTGTTCATGATGTTGACCAGCGGCGATCCACGGAAGGGGTCGGTGGGCGTGTAGGCTGCGTTGCGGCCACCGCCGTAGACGTTCACGAGTTTGAGGCCGTCGGGGCAGGAGTAGTCGGGATCGATGTCGACATTGACGGTGATGGTACCCGAGATGTTGCCGTTGACATCGGAGCCGCCGTAGAGGTTTTCGACGGAGCCGCCGTGGAGGTTGACGATGACGTCGCCATAGATGTTGGCGGGCGTGTCATTGGTGCCCTGGCAGCCGCCGAAGAGGTGCATAACCCTGCCGCCTTCGACGTTGAGGGTCAGCGTGACGGGATTCTCGGGGGTACCGAGATTGGCCTTGCTACCGCCAGCATAGAAGGTGTTGAAGGAGGAGCCGCACTTGAGGGTAATTTCGCCGTTGCCGCCGGGGGCGTTGTTGCCGCCGCCGAAGGCTTCCTTGATGAGCAAGGGGCATTCGCCCTCGTTGTCGACAGTGATCTTGGTGAATCCTATGTTGCCTTTGGTGTTGGAGCCGCCGAAGACCTGGGTGTAGACACCGCCGCGAATCTCGGTAGTGGCAGTGCCCTCGACATCGGCCGCCACACCGCCGGAGCCGTTGCCGCCACCGAAGATGCGGTCGAGGTGACCACCTTCGATGATGACGTGGTTGTTCTGTGTGGCTGCCGCGTTGCCGCCGCCGTAGACATCCTTCACGGTGTTCTCGTCGCAATCGTGGATATAGACGAGGGTGGTGCCGGTGGAGGTGTTGAGAGGCTTGTGGTCGGCCTTGTTGCCGCCGCCGAAGACCTCCTTGATGGCGTAGCGGTTGTCGGCCACAAGACTTTCATTAGCTTCACCTTGAAGAGCCTGCAAATCGTTAGCGTCGAGATCATCCACGTCGGCAGCCACGGCCTTGAGGCCGGAGGGGTACTGGTTACCCACGACCACAGTGACATTGGCACCATCGGGGTCATAGACGAGCGCGTTGTCGCTGGTGTGTGCCGTACTGTAGATGTGGACGTTGGTGTTGCCGAAG